>Ga0207670_10000047_pt1 | contig 94250 bp, 84 predicted proteins | sample KBSS23HmetaG_FD_184339 | JGI IMG/M metagenome (GOLD analysis project Ga0207670, IMG submission 184339) | Switchgrass rhizosphere microbial communities from Kellogg Biological Station, Michigan, USA - KBS S2-3H metaG (SPAdes) (version 2) | ecosystem: Host-associated > Plants > Roots >...
CATCGTGGCCGACGACCTGAACGTGGACACGGGCTCGGGCTCGGTGGAGCTGGCGCGCGTGGACGCCAAGCGCGCGAAGGTGGACACCGGCTCGGGCGGCGTCGAGGTCGGGCTGCTCACGAGCACACCGGACCTGGACATCGACACCGGCTCGGGAAGCGTTCGCGTGTCGCTGCCCTCGAACCTGAGCGCGCGGCTCCACATCGAGACCGGCTCGGGCGGCATCCGCTCCGAGCTGCCGATGACGATCGAGGAGAAGGACAGCGGCATCCTGCGCGGCACCGTGGGCGCGGGCACGGGCCGGCTGCACGTGGACACGGGCTCGGGCGGCGTGTCGCTGCTGGCGTCGAACCTTTCCTCGTCCTCGCCGAGTAAGTCGAAGGTGAAGTGAGCGCGTTGGTCGCGGCCGCTTCCGCGCCGGTGCGCGTGCGGCCGCGACTCGTCAACGCGCTGAAGAAGTCCCGCGTCTCATGCGGGAGAATCAGGACCATCCCCAGTACAACTTCATGAAGGAAACGGATCCGCACGCACGACCGGGACCTCTCGCGCGCGGACTCCAGGATGGAAGGCGAGCTACCTGCGTCCTGCCGTGAGGGTCGGCAGCCGCGGGGAAAGGGATGGTCCCGAACATGTCGGGTGAACCCGATGTCGTGATGGACTGACCGATTTCCGGTCGTCGCGCGTCGGGCGCTGCACGACGCCAACGACGAGCGGGACTCGCCGGAACCCCGGGCCCCGGGAGGCCCGGGGGATAGAGTTTCATGGCGGCGCGTCGGCAGGAGATCCAAGAGCTTGGCCGCGCCGCGCTTTGGGGCACCCATGCGAAGCATGGGTCCGGGACCCGGCGCGGCGACCAAACTTCGCCTGACCGGGCGAAGTGCGCAGCCTGTCCGCGACCGGGCAGGTGAACGGGCGCCGAGTGCCCCGACACGCACCGGCGCCCGCTGCGCTACCTCGCGATCGGCAGCCTGACGGCGCGGACGCCACCGGGGAACGAGAGCCGCGCGAAGTAAACGCCGCTCGCAACGCCCGAGCCCCTGGCCACGTCCCAGGCGGCGATCGTGCGTCCGGGCGCGAGCCGGCCGGCGAGCGGGACCGCGACGCGGCGACCCTGGGCATCGAAGATCTCGAGCTTCGTGTCCAGCGCGATCGGCGTCTCGACCTCGAACCTGACCCGGTCGGCGTGCGGCGAAAAGCCGCTCAGGCTCAGGCGCACGCCGCGCGCGGCCGAGTGGACGTTGTCCACGGACGTCACGCTCGGCTGGCCGAGCGTGAAGTCGGAGCCGTTCCACGTCATCCGCGAGATCGCGATGCCCTGGAAGAAGGGCCCCCAGGCCGTGAAGCCCGCGAGATAGTCGGCGCCGTTCAGGTGCAGCTCCTCGGAGCCGCTCCAGCCGAAGACCGCGTTGTCGTTGTGCAGGTACGTCATCAGCACCCGGGGCGGGCCCCAGTGCGCGGGCGTCGTGTCGGCGACGCTGAAGCCCGGGGCCAGGTCCTCGAAGCGGATCGTGGTGGTGCCGGTCTCACCGGGCGGCGTGCCCGCGCTCGAGAACATGAGCCGCCAGCCGGTGTTGCTGCCGTCCACCGGGAACACGTGCGGGCCCTCGAGCTGCGGGATCGACGTGACCGAGCGCAGCGTCTTGGGGTAGTAGCCGAGGTCCTGCCACGCGTTCACGGTGCCGGGCTCGCTGCGGGCCACGCCGATCGCGAGCCCGCCGCGGTTGAGCTTGAAGTCGACCGAGTCGTGCGCGGCGTAGAACATGAGCAGCCGGCCGGCGCTGTCGGGATCCGGGATCACGTACGGGTCGCGGCACTGCGTCTGGCCGCTGTAGAGCGGCGGGTCGGGAACCGCCCACTTCGTGTCGGAAGCGCGCCACACCTGGACGCGGTCCGGATCCCAGACCGTGTTCGTGGTGTCGAGCAGCGACGTGGACGCGTAACCGATGCTCTGGTCGTCCGTGGCGTCGACGCCGGCGTAGAACAAGTAGACCTTGCCCTCGTGCTGAACGAGGCTCGGCGCCCACACGTGTCCTGCATTCCACGCCGTCGTGTCCACGCTGAACGCCAGCGTGTCCACGACCCAGTGGTAGAGATCCTCCGACCACGCGTGCGCGAACGTCCGCTCCTCCACCTGCGATCCACCGGTGCGCTGGTAGATGAGGTGGAACAGGTCGCGCTGGCCGCCGGGGTTCCCGATCGTGTCCGGGACCGTGTTGAAGAAGAACGCGAACTCCTTCGTGAGCACGTTGGGACTGGGGTCGAGGAAGATGGCGAAATGGAGCCCGACGCGCATGTCGACCGCGATCTCCGAGTGCGGCGGGGGCGGCTCGGCGCGCGCCGTCCCGCACGCCACCGGGACGAGCAGCGCGCACAGCGCTGCCGTGAGCGCGCGGCGCATGCTCAGGACCTTCCCGCTTCGCGGTCGCCCAGCACGCCCAGGTACGCGCGCCACGGACCCACGGCGTCGCGATAGCGCTTCGCCAGCACGCGTGCGATCTGCGCCACGTGCGTGAGGTCGTGCACCACCCAGCCGGCGAGCAGCTGGCGCACGGTGACGCGGCCGAGCGCCGGGTGTGTCCCGGTGCGGTCCAGGTCCGGGGCGCCGAGCTCGAGTCGCTCCAGCCGCTCGAGGTTGGCGCGCCGCGCCGCGGCGAAGCGCGGCAGCAACCGCTCCAGCGGCCAGTCGCCGAAGCGACGCCGGAAGCCCTCGCGGTCGAATGGCGTGAACGGCCGCGACTCGCCGTGCTCGAGCACGAGCAGGAGCCGCGGCATCCAGTCCACCTCCTCGTTGTCGGTGAGGTGGGCGACCACGTCCAGCGGGCTGTACGTGTCCTCGTCCTCGCGCGCGCTCAGCCACGGCTCGGAGAGGCCCTCGAGCCAGCGCTCGAGCAGCGCGGGCGTGCGCGACAGCACCTCGATCGCCTCGCGCACCTCGGGGGGCGGCGCCACGGGGGTCTAGACCGTGACCCGCCGGCGGACGTTGCGGGCGGGCGGAGCCTTGCCCGCGGGGGGTTCGGCCTTGACCTGGAAGTCCACGTACGTGCCCTCGGCCAGCTCGCCGAAGCGCGTGCCGTCCGCGATGTCGCTCTCGTGGAAGAAGTACTCCGCGCCATCGAACTGGCCGCAGCCGTCCACCATGATGAAGCCGTAGTTCTTGTCCACGCGCTTGTGCTTCACCACGCCCATGAGCGTCGTGTCCGTGGGCGCGTACGTGAACGCATCCGCGGCGGCGTGGCCGTTGCCGCCATTGCCGGCCGCCCCTGCCGCACCGAGGCCCGCGAGCACAGCGGCCTCGCGCTGCCTCGCGAACTCTTCGCGGCAGGCGGGGCAGTAGAACTTCTCCCCGCGTTTCGGGTAGTAGGTCGTCTCGACGCGGCGCTCGCCCTTGTGCGACGGCGACTGGCAGTCGAGGAAGTGCGGGTCGTAACGGCGAGCGAGCCGCGGCAGCAGGTCCTCGAGCCACAGCAGCTCCACGTCGCGCACGTGCGCGCGATCGGCCGGGTCCGAGTACTCGCCCGAGCACGCGCCGGCGATGCTGGCGATCGCCACGCGCTTGCCCAGGCGGCGCACGCTCTGGAGCACGGGCTTGAAGTCCTGGTCGCCCAGCACCGCGATCGCCACGTCGTAGGCGTTCGACATGGACGCGTTGAACAGCATGCTCGTCGCGAGCGCGATGTCGACGCACTTCTCCTTGGGCTCGAACGAGTCCGAGGGATCGCGATCGGTGCGGCGCAGGCGCTTGCCGCGGAACTCGATCGGGAACGCCTCCACTTCATAGTGGTGCTGCTGTCGCAACATGGTGAAGAAGTTGAGCCGGCGCTCCACCGGCTCGCGATCGCGCGGGTCCGCGTTCGCCGCGAAGCTGCCGAACAGGTGCGTGCGCACCACGGTCCAGTCGTCGTGGCCGAGCCGGCGACCCACCTCCTCGGCGAGCACGCGAGGCAGCCGCCCGAAGTCGAGGACGAAGCCCGGTTCGCCCGAGGCTTCCACGAGGCGCGAGGTGTTCGAGTAGAGCCACGTGCCATCGATGAACAGCATGAACTTGATCATGGGAACAACGTCCTCATCGTCAGTTGAGCACAGGTGTCGCTGCCAACGGCCTCACGCGCACACGATCACAAAACCTTCTCCACCCTCCACACGACACGCAGCGACGGCAGGATGCTGTCGGCGCTCCCACCCCAGAGGCGGGAGACCGCATGGAACGGCCATGCGAGCGCGAAAATGAGGCGTTTCGCGGCCACCTGCGTGCCGGCGAGCCCGCGCCACGCCTCGCCGAACGAGCGCGCGAAGTATACCCGGGTCTCCTTGCGCACCGCGCGCACATTTGGCGCGTTCTTCAACAGCCGTTCGCACGAGCCTAGGTAAACGTACTCAGACGGGTGGTACTTCATCCCGCGCACGCGGTGTGTGAGCCATTCGCGCGCCGCGAGCGGAAGCAACCAGTGCACGAGCGGCAGCTTGTTGTCGTGGTAGTCCACCGGGAACCACTGGTTCGGCGTCTCCACCAGCACGACGCCGCCCGGCTTCAGGACGCGCACGCACTCGGAGACCACCGCCTGTTTGAGTTCCTGACCGAACAGGTGCTCGAGCACCTGCCACAGCACCACCATGTCGAACGTCCCGCCGCGGAACGGAAGCCGCTTCGCGTCCTGACGCACCAGCTCGATGCGAGAGAACTGTGCCGCCGGCAACGACGCGCGCTTGTCGGCCGCTCGCTCGAGCTCGCCCTCGTCCACGTCGGAGCCCACCACCATTCTGGGCTTGAGCGACGCGAGCGCCATCAGGTTCCTGCCGTAGCCGCAGCCCACCTCGAGAACTCTCGAGTCGCTCGTCAGGAAGCGGGCGGCCACCGGCACCAGCTCCTCGAGCGCGAACTGGTCGCCCTCGGGGCCGTGATAGCGGCCGACGAGGTCTTTGAAGTGCGATCCTAGGATGGGCAAGGCGGGGTCACGCCTTGTGCGCGGCCGGAACCGGAGCCTTCGCGGGTTGGAGCCCCAGCTCCTTCCACGTCTCGGGCTCCACCGGGCCCGGGGATCCGTCCATCAGGCTCGTGGCGCTCGCGGTCTTGGGGAACGCGATCACGTCGCGGATCGAGTCGCGGCCGCCGAGCAGCATGATGATGCGGTCCAGGCCGATGCCGATGCCGCCGTGCGGCGGCGACGCGAAGCGATACGCCTCGAGCAGGAAGCCGAATTTCTCATGCGCCTGCTCGTGCGTGAGCCCGGTCACCTTCATCACGCGCTCCTGGATGTCCGGGCGGTGGATGCGGATCGAGCCCGAGCCCAGCTCGTTGCCGTTCAGCACCACGTCGTAGAGCTGCGCGTATACCTTCCCGGGATCCTTCTCGAGGTATTCCAAGTGCTCCGGGTTCGGCATCGTGAACATGTGGTGCTTGGGCTCCCAGCGCTTGTGGTCTTCGTTCCACTCGAACAGCGGGAACTGGCGCACCCAGAGGAAGCGCCATTGCTGCTCGTTCCCGGTCTTACCGAGCAGGCCCTGCTTCTCGAGCTCGGCCTGGCCGAGCTGCGTGCGCAGCACGCCGAGCGCCTTGCACGTCCGCTCCCAGGGGCCGTTCGTGAACACCACGGCGTCGCCGGTTTTCGCCGCCGTCCGCTCGAAGAACTCGTCGAGCAGCGCGCCGGGGAAGATGACCTGCTGCTTCTCGCGGTCCGCGGGCAGCACCTTGAAGAACGTGAGCCCGCCGGCGCCGGCGGCCTTGACGACGTCCTCGAACTTCCTGAGCTGCGTGCCGCTGATCTCGGCGCCGCCGGGCAGCCGCATCGCCACCGCGATCCCGCCCGCGGCCTTCGCGCCGTTCGCCACGACGTTGCGAGGCGACTGCGCGCAGATCGCGGTGACGTCGCTGAACTCGAGCCCGAACCGCGTGTCGGGCTTGTCGGTTCCAAAGCGGCGCATGGCCTCGTCGTACGTGACGCGCGGGAACGGCGTCGGGATCGTGACCCCGAGCGTCTCCTGCCACATCCGGGCGAACAGTCCCTCGACCGTGGCGAACACGTCGTCCTCGGTGACGAAGCTCATCTCGATGTCGATCTGCGTGTGCTCGGGCTGGCGGTCGGCGCGCAAGTCCTCGTCGCGCAGGCAGCGCGCGAGCTGGAAGTAGCGGTCGCAGCCGCTGATCATGAGCGTCTGCTTGTAGAGCTGCGGGCTCTGCGGCAGCGCGTAGAAGCTGCCGTGGTGCACCCGGCTCGGCACCACGTAGTCGCGTGCGCCCTCGGGCGTGGGCTTCACCAGGATCGGCGTCTCGATCTCGAGGAAGCTCTGGCTCGAGAGGTAGGCGCGCGCGGCCATCGCGGCCTTGTGGCGCAGGGCGAGCAGCGACGACAGCTCGGGGCGGCGGAGGTCGAGGAAGCGGTACTTCAGGCGCAGGTCCTCGCTCGCCAGCGTGTGCTCCTCGTTCACCTGGAACGGCAGCGGGTCGCTCGCCGAGAACAGCTTCAGCTCGCGCGCATCCACCTCGATCTCACCGGTCGCGAGCTCGGGGTTCACGGCGTCGGCGGGGCGGGCCATCACCGGGCCGCGCACCGCGATCACGTACTCGTTCCCGAGCCGTGAGGCGCGATCCAGCAGCACCTTGCCGCCGGTCTCGGGGTGGAACACGACCTGCGTGAGGCCGTAGCGGTCGCGCAGGTCGGTGAACAGCACGCCGCCATGGTCGCGCGAGCGGTGGAGCCAGCCCATGAGCGTGACCGTCTGCCCCACGTGCGCGCGCGCGAGTTCGCCGCAGGTGTGCGTTCGCCGCCAGTCGCCGAGGCCTTCGAGCTGCTGTGACAAGGTCCGGTTCTCCTATCCCTTCGTGCGGCCGGCGATCTCGCCCGCGAGCATCTCGCGGCGCACCGCCTTCTGCTCGCCCGACTTCGAATCCTTCAGCACCACCTCGCCGCGCGCCCACTCCTCCTCGCCGGCGATCACCAGGAAGCGCGCGCCGCTCTTGCCCGCGGACTTCATCTGCGCGCCGAACGCACGGGCCTCGACGTCCGCCTCGACGCGGAAGCGCCGGCGCAGCTCGCGCACGAGCGCCAGGGCGCCGGCGCGCGTGCCGTCCATGCTCACGACGCACACCGTGTCGGGTTCCGCCACGGTGAGCCCGCGTTCCTCCATCATCATCAGCGTGCGATCGAGGCCGATCGCAAAGCCGACGCCGGGCGTGGGCGGCCCACCGAGCTGCTCGATCAGGCCGTCGTAGCGGCCGCCGCCGCCGAGCGCGCTCTGCGCCCCGAGCGAGGCGTCGTGCACCTCGAACGCCGTGCGCGTGTAGTAGTCGAGGCCGCGCACCAGCCCGTGATCGATCTCGTGACGGAGGCCGGCGGCGTCGAGGCCGGCCAGCACCTGCTCCCAGTGCTCGCGGTCGGCGTCGTCGAGCACGTCGAGCATCTTCGGCATGCGGGCGGAAAGCTCGTCCAGCACGGCAAGGTCCTTCTCGTCCTTCGTGTCGAGCACGCGGAGCGGGTTCTGCTCCAGCCTGCGCTTCGAGTCCTCGGAGAGCCGCGCGCCCTGCGGCGTCAGCAGCTTCCGCAGCCGCTCGCCGTAGGCCTGGCGCGACGCGGGCTGGCCGACGCTGTTCACCTTCACGGTCAGGTCCTTGAAGCCCCACGCCTCGTAGAGGTCGACGAACAGCGTGATCATCTCCACGTCGGCGCCGGGCGCGCCCGCGCCCACCAGCTCGCAGTTCAACTGCGAGAACTGCCGGTAGCGCCCCTTCTGCGGCCGGCCGTAGCGGAACACCGAGCCCATGCTCCACAGCCGGTGCACGCGGGCGCGGCCGCCCAACCCGTGCTCCAGGTAGGCGCGCATCACGCCGGCGGTGAACTCGGGGCGCAGCGCCAGCTCGCGCTCGCTCAAGTCCGTGAACCGGTACATCTCCTTCTGCACCACGTCGCTCGACTCGCCCGACGTGCGTGCGAACAGCTCGAAGTCCTCGAACACGGGCGTGCGGATCTCGCCGTAGCCGTAGCGCTCGAGCACGCCGCGCGCCTGGGCTTCGGCCCGCTGCCAGCGCGCGGATTCCTCCGGCAGCAGGTCGCGCGTGCCGCGCGGCGCCTGGTGCTTGGGCGCCATGTCAGCCCACCTCGCGGCGCATCTCGCGCGACAGGCCCCAGAGCTGCGCGAGGAGCGCGCCGGTCGAATCGGCGAGCCAGTCGTAGACGCTCGACTCGCGCCCGGGGATGCCGGCCTGGAACCGCTCGTCGATCGCGCCCAGCGCCATGCAGGCGAGCAGCACGAGCAGCGCGCGGTTGAGGGGCTTCTGCGTCGGCCACGTGTCGCGCGCCGCGAGCCACACGAGCGTGCCGAGCCCGCCGTACTCGAGGAAGTGCGCGATCTTGTCGCGGTACACGAACGTCCCGGGCACGTGGAGTCCCGGCTGCGCGCTCAAGAGGAAGATCACGGCAACGTAGCCGGCCACGGTCAGCCAGCGCATGCGCAGGCTCGGTGCGCCGCGCCTGACCCCGACTTCCTCCGCCATCGTCGCCCTCCGCCCTGGGACCGCTCGTACTTCCGTGACGAACGCGGCAAGTTAGCACGCGGAGCGCGCGTGCGGAATCGGCGGCACGAGGGCGACCCGGCCGCTCGACCGCTAGACTGTGGGTTCGAATCCCACGTGGAGGAGGTGCACTCGTGAATGCCGCTCGCCGGTTCGCTCCGGCCCTGTTCCTGTTGCTGCTCGTGATCCCGACCGAAAGCGCTCTCACCGCCGATCGCGCGCTCTGGCTCCGCTACCCGGCGATCTCGCCCGACGGCAAGACGATCGCGTTCGAGTACCGCGGTAACCTGTGGCGGGTGTCGGCCGACGGCGGCGTGGCCACACCGCTCACGGTCGGCGAGTCCTACAACTCGATGCCGGTGTGGTCTCCCGACGGGAGCAAGCTGGCGTTCGCCTCGGACCGGAACGGCAACCTCGATACCTACGTCATGCCCGCGGACGGCGGCCGCGCCACGCGGCTCACCTACCACTCCGCCGATGAGACGCCCACGAGCTTCACGCCCGACGGCAAGGGCGTGCTGTTCTCGGCCGCCGTACTCGACGCCGCGAGCAACGCCGTCTACCCCACGCCGGCGCGTCCCGAGCTCTACCGCGTCGACCTCGAAGGCCACATGCCCGAGCAGGTGCTCACGTCGACGGCGCAGTACGCGGTCTACGACCGTGCGATGAAGCGCCTGATCTACTCGGACCAGCGCGGCTACGAGATGGAGTGGCGCAAGCACGATCGCTCCGCGTTCACGCGCGACGTCTGGCTCGAGGACGTGTCCGCGAAGAAGTTCACCCGGCTCACGGCCTATGGCTACGACGACCGCCAGCCGGTGTGGGGGCCCGACGAGCAGTCCATCTTCTATCTCTCCGAGAAGAGCGGCTCGTTCAACGTCTGGACGATGAAGCTCTCCGACCCCGAGCATGCGACGCAGGTGACGTCGCACACCGGTGGCCCGGTGCGCTTCCTCTCGGCCTCCCGGGCGGGGGCGCTCTGCTACGCGTACGACGGCGAGCTGTGGGTGCGCCCCGCGGGCGCGGGGGAGAGCCGGCGGCTCACCGTCACCACGACGGCCGACGACGTCGGCCGCGAGGTGAAGCCGGTCGACGTGTCGTCGCAGATCACCGAGTTCGACGTCTCCCCCGACGGCAGCGAGATCGCGTTCGTCTCGCGCGGCGAGATCTTCGTGGCCTCGACCGAGCACGGCGACACGCGGCGGATCACGAACACGCCCGAGCAGGAGCGCTCGGTGAGTTTCTCCCCCGACGGCCGGAGCCTGCTCTACGCCTCGGAGCGCGGGCAGAGCTGGAAGATCTTTCGCAACGATCTCACGGACAAGAACGAGCCGAACTTCTTCAACGCGACGGCGTTCAAGGAGACGCCCGTGGTCGAGGGCGCGGCCGAGAACTTCCAGCCGACGTTCTCGCCCGACGGCAGCTCGATCGCGTACCTGGAGGAGCGCACCACCCTCAAGGTGCTCGATCTCAAGTCGGGCAAGTCGCTGGTCGTGCTGCCCGGAGACAAGAACTACTCCTACACCGACGGCGACCAGGCCTACGAGTGGTCGCCCGATGGCCGCTGGCTGGCGGTGCAGTTCCTGAGCCCGGGCCGGTGGTCGAGCGAGGTCGGGCTGGTCTCGGCCGCGGGCGACATGAAGATCACGAACATCTCGCGCAGTGGCTACGAGGACGACCTGCCCCACTGGTCGCGCAAAGGCGAGGTGCTCTACTGGCGGACCGATCGCCAGGGCCTGCGCTCGCACTCGAACAACGGGCGCGAGACCGACATCTATGCCGCCTATCTCACGCCCGCGGCATGGGACCGCTACAAGCTCGACGAGGCCGCCTACGCGCAGCTCACGGCCAAGGAGAAGGACGGCGACAAGGACAAGGCCAAGCCCGAGGCGAAGGACAAGTCCGCGAAGTCCGAGAAGGAGGGCCCGAAGCTCGCCGCGCCCGTCGCGCTGGACTTCGAGCGCATCGAGGACCGCATCGCGCGGCTGTCGTTCAGCTCCTCCGATCTCGCCGCGGCCGCGCTCTCCGAGGACGGCGAGAACCTCTACTTCCTCGCCCGTTACGACAAGGGCTACGACCTGTGGAAGTACGTGCCGCGCAAGAAGGAGATCTCGGTGGTCTCCAAGTTCGACGCCCAGTCGGCCGACTTGAAGCTCGGCGCCAAGGGCAAGAAGGCGTACGTGCTGCACGACGGCAAGCTGTCGGCGGTGGATCTCGACGGCGGGAAGGCGTCGGGCGTCGGGCTCTCCGCGAAGCTCGACCTCGACGCGGGCCGCGAGCGCGCGTACATGTTCGAGCACATCTGGCGCCAGACGCTGAAGAAGTTCCTCGACCCGAAGATGCATGGAGCGGACTGGCAGGCGCTCAAGACCGACTACGCCCGCTTCCTGCCCTACATCGGCAACGACCGGGACTTCGCCGAGCTGTGCTCGGAGATGCAGGGCGAGCTGAACGCCTCGCACACCGGCTGCCGTTTCCGGCCGACGCGGCCCGACGGCGACAACACCGCGGCGCTCGGCTTCTTTCCCGATCCGAAGCACACCGGGCCCGGTGTCGGCATCCTCGAGGTGATGGACGGCGGCCCGCTGCAGAAGGCGGGCACGAAGATCAAGCCGGGCGTCGTGATCACGGCCATCGACGGCACCACGATCGCGGCGAACGACAACTGGTACCGGCTGCTGAACCGCAAGGCCGACACGCCCGTGCGACTGACGCTGCGCAGCGGCGGCTCGAGCTGGGACGAGACGGTGAAGCCCATCACCTGGGGCGAGCAGGCGCAGCTCCAGTACCTGCGCTGGACGCGCGGGAACCGTGACGAGGTCACGAAGCTCTCGGGCGGCCGGCTCGGCTACGCGCACATCCGGGGCATGAGCGACGGTCCCTATCGCGAGATCTTCCAGGAGATCTTCGGGCGCGACACCGAGAAGGACGCCATCGTCCTCGACACGCGCTTCAACGGCGGCGGCAACCTGGACGAGGCGCTCACCGTGTTCCTGAGCGGTCGCGTGTTCGAGAAGAACGTGCCACGAGGGCAGTACCTGGGCGACGAGCCTTCGATGCGCTGGAACAAGCCGTCGATCGTGGTGATGAACGAGGGCAATTATTCCGATGCGCACTGTTTCCCGATGGCGTACACGCAGCTCGGCCTCGGCGAGACGGTCGGGATGCCCGTGCCAGGCACCTGCAGCTCGGTGTGGTGGGAGCGGCTGCAGAATCGCGACCTGACGTTCGGCATCCCCCAGGTCGCGATCCTCGACGTCGCCGGCGACATCATGGAGAACAAGCAGCTCGAGCCGAACCACCTCGTCGTTCCTGACCCTGCGCTCGAGGCGACCGGACGCGACACGCAGCTCGAGAAGGCGGTCGAGGTGCTGCTGGCGAAGTTACCGAAGAAGTGAGCGTTGCTGACGCAAGCCGACGCGTGCGCGGGCGCTAGCTGCTCGCGCACGCACACGCGTCGCGAGGCTTGACGCTCCGAGGGACCGCCGCTAGATTCCCCCGGCTCTTTCGCGGGGTGCTCGCTTCCCTCGCCAGGTGCGCCGCTAGCTCAATTGGCAGAGCAACTGACTCTTAATCAGTAGGTTCTTGGTTCGATTCCAAGGCGGCGCACCAACTTACCGACTCCGATCAGCTGATTCCTGTGGCCCGAGGCCGGTCGGCTCCGATTCGCCCCCTCTGGACGACATGTCTCACAAGTGAGACAATGACCCACGGTCATCGTTCTCAGGGCTGCCAACGCGAAATCGAGACGTTCCCAGAGGAAGTTCGAGGCGATCTCGCCGACGCTCTGGCGCGGCTGGACGCAGGGCTATTGGAGTTGGCGAGGAGACGATTGCTGGAGGTCCAGCCATGAACAGGAGAGCATCTCCCGCCCGGCTGGCAAGGCAGCTTGGCATCCCGAAGAGCCGTGCTTTGGAAGCGGTGTTGAAAGCGCAGCTGATCGCCGCGATTGTCCGAGAAGTCAGCCGTCGCGGATTGACTCATGCGGAGTTGGCGGAGCGATCCGGCCTTCCCCGGAGCGCAGTGACAGGGATTCTTTCGGGGAGCCTGCAGAAAGTGACCATCGATCGAGTCCTTCGGCTACTGGAGGCGGCAGGACTCGAGGCCAGGATCAAGGTGTCACGTGCGGCGTGACATCACCCTCGCGCACGCACTCTAGTAGCTCTCGCCGCGCTTGCTGGTTCCCATTGCAGCCGAATGCACGTGTCGGAGTTAGAAGGCCGCGCACCTTCCGTCTTGAATCGGGTCACTCCGGACTGTAGCCCAACTGTAGTCGAGCGTGGTCCGGCAGCGGGAGTGCCGCGGACGGTGCTCGACGGGCGGTGGGAAACCGGCAAGCTTCCGTGTTCTCGGCGACGACACCAAGGAGGACGCAATGAGGTCGCTGTGCGTTCTGCGTCGCGTGCTCGCAGGGGTTGTCGTGGTCGGCGGTTGCCTCGTTGGTCCCGCGCATGCCAGGGCCGATGGGCTGCTCGTGGGAATCGAAGGGGGCGCGTTGCTCGAAGGCCCGCAAGGCACGGTCAAGGGGGGTGGACTGGCCGCAGTAGTGCTCGAGCGGAGAAGCTCCAAGGCACTGGAGTTCGGGCTCGGGTTCTCGTTCGCGCGGGATCCCGGCGGCGGAAGGTTCGCCGACCCTCGCGTCACCATCCTTGCGCTTGACGCCCACGGGCGGAGACTGTTCACGGACTGGCGAGCGCGCCCATACCTAGAACTGGGTCTCGGTGTCTACAGCATCGAGGCGGAAGCGACGACGCCCCCAGCGATGTCCTCGGACAAGACCGCCGGAGGAGGCTCGGTCGGGATCGGGTTCGCGTACGCATTCTCGCCCGACCTGGGGCTCCGCGTGTCGACCAAGTACCACGCGATCGCGGCCGAGGTCTCACTGATGAGCAGTGGCAACCTGGAGGATTACTTCCAGGTCAGCGCGACGCTCGTGTTCGCGCCCTGAGCGATCAGCTCGAGGCGCGATTCGCCAGGGCCGCGCAAACCAGCTGCGTCAGCCCATGAACGGGTCGACGATCCAGTCGAGGCTCATGTGCGCGATCCATGCGGACCAGATGCTACCGGTGCGCCTTACGATCCAACACCAGATCAGGCCGAAGACCGAGATGATCGCCCGGAATTCCAAAGGGTATTGGGCATGCGTGGCGCCGAACGCGACGCTCGACAGGATCGCTGCCGGCCAGAAGCCGAACACCGCAGTCAACGCGGCCAGAAGAAACCCACGAAAGACGAACTCCTCGTAGAAGTTCGAGAAGAGATTGGCCGTGGCAACCCATGGATTGAAATGGGCTGCGTGAACTGCGCCTGGCTGCAGGCCGGCGAAAACACCGAACGCCGCGACGGCGCCGACGCTTCCACTGATCAGGCCCCAGATCACGACTGATCTGGAAATCGCGGACGGAATCGGCTCCAGCCACTTCAATTGGATCAGCGCGAGCCAGAGGACGAGGCACGTCAGAGCGCTCAGGGTGGTGTAAAGAAAGACGTGCGGAATGAGGATCCACACGCCCTCGTAGGTGGGATTCCCGAACGCCTCGAGGACTGCGTGGCGGACCCAAGCTGTCGGCCAGAACCCGACGGCATACGCGCCCGCCGCGATCATCAGGATGGCAACCTTCTTGACCATGTCGTGGCTCCCGTGGGCAGTCGCGGGGAGCTAGTGGTTCTGCGGTGGGATCGCCGCGATGGTCACTCTATCGGACACCGCCAGATCCCGGCAGTTTGGGTTCCGGCGAAAAGTTCCGTTCCGCTTGCGGTGAGGGAAAGGATGAGCGGACTCGTCGGCTGGGGGCTGGCCGCCGTCCACGACTGGCCGCCGTCGGTGGAGTGGAAGACCCCGTCATTGGTCCCCGCGCACAATGCCGCGCCGCTGGCGGTGAGAGAAAGGATGACCGGACTCGTCGGCTGCGACTTGGCCGCCGTCCAGCTAAGGCCGCCATCGGTGGAGAAGAACACCCCGCCACCGGTCCCGGCCCACACAGTCGTGCCGGTGGTGGTGAGGCAATGGACGAACAGATTGGTCGGCTGCGTCGGGGCCGCCGTCCAGGTGAGGCCGCCATCAGTGGAACGAAACACGCCGACAAGCGTCGCGGCAAACAGGGTCGTGCCGCTGGCGGTGAGGGAAGAGATGAATCGATACGTCGGCTGCGTCGTGGCCGGCGTCCATGTGAGGCCGTCATCGGTGGAGCGGAACACTCCGGCGCCACCTGTGCCTGCCAGGAGCGTCGTGCCGCTGACGGTGAGGCAATGGACGTTCAGATTCGTCGGCTGCGTCGTGGCCGCCCTCCAACTGAGCCCGTCGTCGGTAGAGCGGAACACCCCGCCGTATTCGGTTCCGGCCAACAGGGCCGTGGCGCTGGCCGAGAGGGAACGAATGAACGGACTCGCCGGCTGCGCCGTGGGCGCCGTCCAGGTGAGACCGCCATCAGTCGAGCGGAATATCCCGGCGCCATCGGTCCCGGCCAGGAGGGTCGTGCCGCTGGCGATGAAAGACTGGATGGGCGGATTCTTCGGCTGCGTCGTGGCGGCGGTCCAGTTGAGGCCACCATCCGTGGAGCGAAACACCCCACCATCGGTCCCGGCTAGCAAGGCCGTGCCGCTGGCAGCGAGGGAATGGATGAAATGATCCGTCGGCGTCGTCGTGGCCTCGGTCCAGGTCAGTCCGCCATCGGTAGAACGAAACACCACGGTGCGAGCCCCGGCCAGCAAGGTCGTGCCGGTGGCGGCGAGGGAATAGATGAACGCATTCGTGGGTTGCGTCGTAGCCGGCAACCAAGTGACGCCGTCGTCCGTGGAGTGGAACACCCCTGCCCCATCGGTCCCGGCCAGGAGGGTCGTGCCGCTCGCGGCGAGGGCGTTGATGATCTGGCTCGTCGGCTGGGTGGTGGCCGCCGTCCACGTGACGCCGCCGTCGGTGGAGCGGAACACCCCGGCACCGGTCCCCGCCAACAGCGTCGTGCCGCTGGCGGTGAGGGATAGGATGGACGAGTTCGTCGGCTGCGTCGTGGCCGCCGCCCAGGTGAGGCCGCCATCGGTGGAGCGGAACACCCCGTCATCAGTCCCGGCCAGCAGGACCGTGCCACCGGCGGTGAGGGAATAGATGAATCGATGAGTCGGCTGGGTGGTGGCCGCCGTCCACGTGAGGCCGTCATCAGTCGAACGGAACACCCCGAATCCACTTGTCCCGGCCAGCAGGGTCGTGCCGCTCGCGGTGAGGGAAAGGATGTACCGATGTCCCATCGCTGTTGTGTCCGCCGTCCACGTGAGGCCGCCGTCGGTGGAGCGGTAGATTCCATCATAGGTACCGGCCAACAGAGTTGTGCCGCGGGCGATGAGGGCAAGACAACCCCCAACGCCCGGAAGTCCCGAGGAGGCCCGCGACCACTGCGCCGGAACTGCCGACGGGCCCGTCACGCTGCTCCCCTTGCCGCAGCCCGCCAGACCGGCGATCGAGATCGTGGCCATTACGAGTGCGAGTCGTTTCACTAGGAGAGTCCCCCGCTCACCGGCGATCAGAATAGGCCGGACGGCCGCCGCTTCGCTACTTTCCAGCGGATCACGATGATTCTATCGGACCACGAAGTGCACAGAGGTTCACGGAACCAGTGACGCATGCGGCTCTTGAATCCTCGTGGGAGTTGGTGCCCAGTGGCGCGGGAAGCCGAGACCCTACAGAGCCGCGGGGCGGTCATCGCAAGACGACTCAGGAACGCGGGGGCGCGCCGCGCGCCGCGGCAATCGCCGCGGCCTCGCGGTCGCACGAATCGCGCAGTTCGGCCGGCGCTCTTGCGGCGAGCGGTCGCGCCCGGTCGAGGGCGTCGGCCGCTTCATCGAGCCGCCCCAGCTCTCTCGCGCGTGCGCACGCCCACAGCCAGCCCTGACACTCGAACATCGAGCCATCACGCACAGCGAGCACACGCGTAAGGCTGGCGAGGTCTCGTTCGCGCGCGGGGATGCCCATGGCTTCCTCCGCGCACCACACGAGCAGCCCGGCCTCACGCTCGGCCATCGGTCCACGGCCGATCAGGCGCAGGAACCGCAGCCCATCATTGACGAACGCTCCGTTCTTGATCGGGAGCAACGTCCCCACGCCGACCATCGCCGAAAGGAGACGGACCCACTCGAGGGTCACGCGCGGGATCCACGGAGCGCCTGGCCACGTGAGCAGCGCGAGATGTGCGGCGAGCGCAACGAGCAGGCTCGCGAGGGGACCACCCACCACCTGGACCGCGAAGCGCGGGCGGAGTCTCTCGGTGTCGATCGGCACCGCTCCACCAACGCCGCCGGCGAGGCGAGGGTCGCGGTTCCACCCTATGCGCACGCGGTCGTCGGCCCCGCGATCGATCCTCAGCATGCCCAGCGCGAGCAACTGGAACCGAAAACCCACGGCGATCCCGGCGACGACGTGGCCGAGCTCGTGGAGAAACAGGCAAAGCCAGGCGGCCAACACGCCCAGTCCCATGTTGATCACGCTGTGGGGCACTGAGGAACCTCGGGGTGTCGACGATGAGACGTCAGCTCTTGGTGAGCCTGGCCAGCGCCTCGTCGGTCACCATGGCGTGCACGCCCCTGACGCCGTTCACGACCTGCGTGACGTGCAGGTCCACGACCAGCGACGCCAGCGCCAGCGCCTCGCGTCGCCCGCAGCCCAGCCGTTCGTCCAGCAGCTCCAGCATGTCCGCGAGCGCCAGCACGGTCGCATCGTCGAGGCTCTCGCTAAAGCCGAACGTGATCCAGCCGCGTGGCGAATGCGCGCGCGGGCGCGCGAGGGCGGGACCCGGGTGCAGGTGGAACTCGAGCTCAGCCGCCTCCATCGGGCACTCGAGCGCCGGCCCCGCCACCTCGCCGTCGCCCTGCAGCGCGTGGCCGTCCCCGGCGGAGAACAGCGCGCCGTCGACCGTGATCGGCAGGTAGAGCGTGCTCCCCGCCACCAGCTCCTTGCAGTCGATGTTGCCGCCGCATGCGCGCGGCGGCGTGGTCGAGTGACGGCCGGGCTCGTCGGGAGGCATGCCCATGATGCCGAGGAACGGCCGCAGTTCCACCGTGCGACCGTGAATGTCCCGGCCCAGACCCGTGTCGGGATCGAGCGCCCACCGCACGGCGACGCTGGGTGGTCCGTCGATCCCCAGCCTCGTGTTCAGGTGACGCGCATGACCGCCGGCGGAGGTCCACCCCCAGCGTCCGACGCGCAGCGAGATGACGCGGACCTCGAGCGTCATCCCGGCACGTGCGCCCTCGATCCACACCGGGCCGCACAGGGCGTGGCCCGGGTCGCGCTCGAGGTCACGGCCCGCGAACGGCTGGGCAGGCTCGAATGGCTCGTCATGCTCCAGGCGCCCCCAAGCCACGTCGAGCGTCCGGAACCGAACGCGGTCGCCGGGCGCGATGCGGAGCACCGGCGGCAGCTCACGCGAGAAGTGGCCGTGCAGCGTGTCCAATGTGGGGTCGAGCGAGTGCAGGGTCATGCGGCCCCTCGGCCGGTCAGTGCGGTTCGACCGATGGCCTCCACAGCTCGAGCACCGCGAGGATGACGGAGAGGAATCCCATCACGCCGAGCAGGTACAACGTCCAGATGAACAACAGCGCGCCGCTGGATTGAAGGAACTCGGGGCGCAGGCCGTGTCGCATGTGGAGGGGGAGCATCCCGGCGGACATCACTCCGCCGAGGAGCATGATGACCTTCCCCAATCGCCGGTGCGGCAGCAGGAGCGTGCCACACACGATGACCAGGATGATCCCAACACCGACGAGGTGGTTGAGCCCCGCGCGGTCGAATCCGAAGACGATGTCCTGCGAGATATGCAGGGCCAGTAGCACCGCCGAGACCAGTGACGTGACCGTGAGCATGACGTGTCGCTTCATGCTTTGACTTCGCTCTTCATGGCCGCCGCCTCCCGAGAGCAGACTGTAGCCCAGGAAGCAATCAGGAGAAACGTCCCGGCGGCCACCTCGCGGGCTATCTGCGCGCCTCGATCCCCGTCATGACGGACCGGAACACGTGGCACGCGAACGCATCGGTCAGGGGCTGGTGCCGGACGAGCATCCGATAGAACAGGGGTCCGACCAGCAGGTCGACGGCGACGCGGGCGGGAACATCCTTGCGCAGTTGCCCCGACGTCTGCGCCTTGCGCAGCATCTTCACGGTCGCATCCGAACGGGGATGGAAGAGGCCATTGAGCAGGGCGGCACGGATCTCGGGGTCGTGTTGTGCCTCGCCCACGAGCGAGACCAGCAGCCTTCCGGTGAGGCGGTCCGACGCGCCGGCGATGCCGCGCATCTCGGTGCGCACCGCACCCAGCGGATCCGGCCCTGTCGGGGGCGGCACGGCGGAGCCGGCCAACTCCATCAGCAGGTCGACCACGAGCGAAGCCCGGTTGGGCCACGAGCGATAGATCGTCGTCTTGGCGACGCCCGAACGGGCCGCGATCGCCTCGATCGTCGCGGCTTCATAGCCCCCCTTCTCCACGAGCGCGCGTGCCGCGTCCAGGACGGCGCGCCGCGCCCGCTGGCTGCGGGGACGCCCGCGCCCGGAGGCGGAAGTCGATGGTTTGCGCGAACCCGGCATGACCGCACCTTACGCTACGCACCGCAGCGTAATCAATCGTTGGAACGGGCCCAGCGCGGGTGCTGGAAGAAACTTTGAATCGCTACGCCACGTATCGTATCTATTACGGAGAACGGATCGCCACCTCGGCGCATCCTCCGGCCCGCTCATCGCCTCGCCAGCCTATCGGCGACCGGCGCGGACCCGCGCGATCATCCAACCCAGGGGGGGTTGTCATGCCTGCGAGAACGCCTGCGACGTGGGGTCCCTCCGGCCGGGAGGGCATCAAGAAGACGCTCGCCACCTGCCTCGCCGCCATCGCGCTGTGCCTGGTCGGGTCGCCGGCCGCGGCGCAGTGGACGCGCGTCGATGCCGTGAATGGCGTCGTGATCGCGGTGCGGTCGTTCGGTGACACGATCGTCGCCGGAACCACGACGCTCGTCTACATCAGCACCGACGCGGGTGCGACCTGGCATCCGTCGCAGCCGGCGGCGATCGCGGTCCCGGTCCAGTCCACGCTGGTACGAAACGGAACGATCTACGTCGGCACCGCGGGCCTCGGCGTGTTCACGAGCGCCAACGTCGGGCAGACCTGGCAGGCATTCAATACCGGGCTCGTGGGTGGGTTCCAGGATTCGCAACTCGATGTCTCCGATCTGAAACTTCGTGGCGACAGCCTCTACGCCTCCACGTTCGGCGCCGGCGTCTACGTGCGCCGGCTGACCGGCGTGGACACGTGGCACCACTTCGGTGAGGAGTTCGAACCCAACCAGGCATCCAACGTGAGAGGGCTGGCCGTGGGCGGAACCCGGCTGCTCGCCGCGGGGGGCGCGAATGGCACGGTCTTCTTCCGCGATCCAGGCGATCCGGAGTGGACCCTGTCGTGGCTCGACAATGTCGGGCTGCGCCCGGGGCTGGAGGCGTTCGGGGCGGTGTGGACCGGAACCGGCTGGGTGGTCGCCACGGGCGTGGGGCGCGGCGTGTTGAGCAGCACGGAGGGACATGAGCCGTGGACGGCCGTGAACCTCGGCCTCGGCCTCCTGAACTCGGGAACGCTGGCCCTGCGCGGACATCACGTGTTCGGCGCGTTCAACCGCAACACCGATGTCGTGATCGCGGAGAGCGACGATGACGGCCTGATCTGGAGCCTGCTCGATGATCTGCCCGGGACGCTCGTCTTCCAGATGACGGTGGTCGACACCGAACTCTACGCCGGTCGCACCGACGGCCTGTGGCGGCGCTCGGGCTCGACCGTCTCGGTGCCGGGCGGTGGCTCGCGCCCCGAGCTGGGACTGGCGATCGCGGGCGCACAGCCCGCCGTACAGGACGTTCGCGTGCGCTTCAACATGCCCGAGGCGGGCAACGCGTCCATCGAGGTCTTCGATGTCGCGGGACGCCGCGCGGCCGAACTCGCGCAGCCATCGCTCGCGGCCGGTCCGCACGAAGTGTCGTGGAGCGCCAGCGATCTCGGCCCCGGCGTCTACGCGGTGCGGCTGACCGTGGGGCAGCGACAGGAAGTCGTGCGGCTCGTCCGCGTGCGATAAGGGACCGGGGGGCAATGCGCCCCCCGGTTCCAGCTACGGAGCCAGCGTCAGCTCTTGACGTCCTCGACCTGCGCCACCTCGTACATGTTCTTCCCGTCGACCTGGACCGGCTGGTAGTAGGCCTCCCCGAACTTCACATACGTCTGGTCACCCACCTTCACCTCCTCGCCGCCCTCGGGGAGGTTCGACACCAGCGCGCCGGCGGTCGGCGGCACGACCTTGTAGCCGTCCGCCACCTTCTCGTAGTAGGCCCCGCCGTAGAAGTAGTTGGTCATGTTGTTCACCTTCACCACCTCGGCATCCGACGGAATCGACTTGACCGTGGCCCCGATCGGCGCGGCGACCGCCGTATAGCCATCGCCGTCCTTCAGGTACCAGACACCCTGGTCGTAGTAGTAGTCCCGTTTCTCGGTGACGGTGGTCGTGGTCGTGGTGGCCGTCGTCGTCACGGGCGGCGGAGTGGACACCGACACGATGATCGCGGTCGCCGCCATGGCGGCGACGAAGAAGCCCCACGGGTGGTACGCCGGACCGTACGCGTAGGGCACGAACGGGCGGTAGGCGTAGGGGTGGTAGCAGCTGTAGCCGCGACCACCGTAGACGTAGGGCGGCCGCGCGTAGGCGACATTGTTCTGCCGTACGTACGTGTTGCGGCTGTTGTCGACGTTGATGTTGATGTTCGTGTTGCCGGAGTTGATGTTGTTGCGGTTGCCACTGTTGTTGTTGCGATTGCCATTGTTGATGTTGTTGTTCCGATTCCCGCTGTTGGAGCCCCCCGAGCCGGGGCGGCTGACGTCGGACGTGCCAGCCGATGCGCCGCCGCGGTTGGTGCTCTGGTTGCCGCCGTTGATCGTGCCGCGATTCGCGGGCTGCGTGGAACTCCGGCCGGTCGAAGCGGAGTGCCCGCCACCTGCGCTGCTGCGGGTTCCGCCACTCCCGCCGCCGCGGGCTCCTCCTCCGCCTCCCCCTCCGCCGCCGCGATGCCCCATCCGCTGCGCGAACGCGCCATCGGTGATCAGCAACAATTGGGCGACCAGTGTCGCGACCGTGACCACGGGCGAGATCGACCGAGTCTTCATCGCGCGCCTCCCGCGGGCTTCTCGTTGCGGGCCTGCATCCGCAGCTCGCGCGCGCCGGGCGGCGGCGTGAAGCGGAACATCGAGGCCGGCAGCTCGGGATTCATCGTCCACTCGGTGAACGTGCCCTCGTATTGGGTCACTCCATCCTTTCCGCGGTTCCGGAACAGGTACCGGACCGGCAGGTTCGCCGCGTCGTTCGCGATCCAGATCTCGAGGTCCTGCTCGGGCCCCTGGGCCACGACGTGGAAGCAGTCCCGGTCGTCGACCTGCACGGTCTTGCGATAGGTGATCCGCTTGCTCTGCGCGATCAGGTCGTCCACGAACGTGGGATAGAAGAAATCCGCGGCGGGGAAGTCCAGACCATAGTCGTCGTGGATGCGATCGATCATCGCCAGGATCGTGTCGGGCGCCTTCACACGTCCGTAGTTGTTCTCCGCGTACGAGTAGTAGAACGCTTCCTTGCCGTCGTACCAGAATCCGCGCTGACCCTTGTCGCCCCTCGTGTTCACCAGCAGCTTGTCGGGGCCGACGATGAACACTTCGTGGGAGTCGTGATCGCGCACCAGCGCGCCGAGATTCGGGTCGTATTCGTCGTGGGACGCCTGGAGTCGAAAGCTGCACGAGCGCAGCGCACCGATGTTGTCCGCCATGCGATTGAGAATCGTCACCGCGACCGGGTCGATGGCTGGCGACTGGGCGAGAGACGGCGTGACCGCGCCGAGCAGCAGCGCTCCGGACAGGAGGATCGTTCTCATGACCTTCACGGGTGTAGGGGCGGGAGTGGGCGTGCCCTGTCGAACGGCGAGGGCTTCGCGGGTACGCTAGTAGCCTCCCCCGGCGCCAACAAGTGCGTTTCCGTGGGCGCGGATCGGGAGCGCTGTGGACGCGACCCTTTGGAGTGAGGGGAACTCACATGGGATCTCGGGAGCAAAGTCGCGGGCAACTGCCCAAGGCGGCACAAGGCACGTTCGACGAACTGCTCGCGGGTGTCGAGTCCGACCTCGCCGCCATCGCGCGGCGCTTGCGGGCCATCATCCGGGCCGTCGACGTGAATGCGGTCGAGACCGTGCGGCTCGGCGACAACGCCGCCACCTATGGCGTCGGGCCGAAGAAGATGACCGACGGCTACGCCTACATCATGCCCATGCGCGGCTACGTCAATCTCGGCTTCTACCAAGGGGCGCTGCTGGCGGACCCCAAGCGACTGCTGGAAGGCACCGGCAAGGGGCTGCGTCACGTCAAGATCCGCTCCCTGGCCGAGGCCAACCGCCTTCCTGTTCGGGCGCTGGTGGCAGCGGCACTCGCCCGGCGACGGAGTGGTGCCCCCGCTCGCAACAACAAGGGCGCGCCGGCGGGTGCAGCGCGTCGTCGCGGGCTCTAACGCAGTCGGGCGATTCCCAGCCTCACGATGAAGAGTCCGACCGGAGAATTCCTGCTCGCGTACCCCGTCGGACTGCTGCCTTCGACTCCGGGCGAGCCGACATAGTCGGCCGCGGCCCCGTACAGGTACTCGACCTCCGCATCGAGCCCGAAGCGTTTTCCCATCACGAGCCGTGAACCCAGCCCCACGTCGTACGCGAAGACCATGCTGCTCGGCGGGAGGCCCGGCACCTCCGGATGGATCGTCGGGCCGCTACCCGCCACTCCGTGGGGGCTCACGTGCAGCACACCGAGGCTCGTGAAGGCGTAAACGCTTGTATTTCGCGGGCGCGGATCCCATTGCGCTCCAATCAGGATCCAGAACAGGTCGTTCCCGGCCGTGACGCTTTCATAGGACGTGAAGCCGGGCAGGGAGTTGACCAACACGCTGTCGACGGTGGTTTCGCTGCTCGTCGAACCGAACTCGAGCCGCATGCCGAAAAGCGATTGCCCGGGCTGAAAGGACACGTGTGCGCCGAATCCGATCTGCGGTGTGTCGCCGGCTGGATCGAAGTCTCCGAGGGGCCGCGACAGGTTCACGGTCGCACCCCACCACGAGGCGCTGCCCGCGGATTCGCGGCTGGCTTCATCGGCACGGAGCACGCCGGGGAGCCACGTCACCGTTGCGGCGATCACGAGAAGAATCCACACGCGAGAACGCATGCGAATGCCCGCAAACTCGGGCTGCGGCGTCGGCAACCTTGTGGGAATCGCGGCCTCCTGCGGGGGACGCCGAAAGTACCCCCGCTTGATCGGCAGCGCCAGAGCATCTCTCACCAGGCGCAGGACTCTCACCGTTTTCGCGTGAGCGTGCCCAATGCCCGCTCACTGGCGGAGGAGCGAGCGGTGGGCGGGGAGATTCCCTCAATGAGGCGTGAGCTGATTGCCGGGTGGACCGGCTCCCAGGCGCCGCTCGAACATCACGTGCACCGCGTTCGCCGGGATCACGAAGCGGGGCACGAACACCACCTGCAGCGTGTTTCGCGGCGACAGGTGCCAACCCAGGCTGGGTACGGCCACGACATCGACCGGACTCGAATCCGAATAGCCTGTGATCGCGCCCACCATCAACTCGAGCTGGAGTGCGCGGCTTTCGAATAGCGGCCTGACGATTCCGCCGTACCAACTCGGCCGCCCGATGCTGTTGTGGAAACCGCCGACCGTGAGCCCGCTGTTCCATCGCAGCGCTGCGCCCACGTTCAGGTTGTCGAATCCGCCTCGATCGTGCCACGAACCGACGTGAAGGCGGACGGCTTGCGGGAGATAGTCCCGCGCGACGGCGAACTGCGCATGCGCGCCGCCCGGGAATGCCAGAAGGAGCGTGAGCGCCAGAACGAGTTGTCCCGCCCATCCTGACGAGTGCGAAGGGTTGATGCCCAGGCGGTTCAAGACGCTCCCAAGGCGAATCACGTGAGCCCCCATGACACGGGAGATGGCCCGATGCACGCGGCATCGCAGTCGCCGACGCTTCCCCGCACGCCAAGCATACTACCCCGAGCGCAGGACCTACGGTCCGCCACTCACGGTTTCCGCGTGAGCGTGATCCCCTGGACCCGGATCGACGCGGCCGGGCCCGGGCCCGGGAAATCGAACGCGACGACCGTACCCGACCCCGCCATCTCGATGCGCAGCTCTTCCTTCGTCGCGTCGAAGATCTCGACCGGCCCGGAGAGGACGCCCCAGCGGTACACGAGCCGGCCGTCATCGAGCGTGAACGTCAACGTGCCGTAGGAGTGGTCTTCGTACGAGCCCGCGAAGTCCGCGAGCGGTCGTCCCAACGGAACGAGCTGGCGTGCGGCTCGAACAGAATCCTGCGCCGCCACATTCTGCCGCGCGACCGCCATTCGCGTGCGCAGGTCGGCCATTCGCTCCTCCGCCAGTGTGCGGGCATCGGGCCGGCCGGCCTCGAGGTCGTAGACGAACGCGGCCACGATGTCGGTGACCATCGAGGCCCCGCCCGAGGACATCGCCACGACGCCGATGCGGCGGCCGGGGAGGAACGACAGGTGGGATCGCGTCGAGTGATAACTGCCGAACCGGCTCACCATCGGCTCGCCTTCGTAGGCGCCGATGTCCCATCCGGCGCCCCACCCCTTGCGATCGAAGTACGCAAAGTGCTTCGACGCCTCGCGTGTCTGCTTCGCGATCATCCGGTGGCTGAGGGCGACCGCCTCGGCGGGGAAGACCCGCTTGCCGTCGATCACGCCGCCGTCCATCTGCACGATGGTCCACCGGGCCAGGTCGTTCAGCGTCGCCAGGTGCCCACCGGCCGAGTTCATGGTCGCATCGGTCTTGAAGAACGGCTGTGTGACGTAGCGGCCGTCCGCACGGAAGTCGTGCGGCCTGGCGATCCGCTTCGGATCGAGACCGGAGACCCGCGCGTACGTCTCACGCATCCCGGCGGGCAGGTAGACGTTCTGCTCCAGGTAGCGCCGCCAGCCCTCCGGCCGCACGGCGTCGATCACCATCGCCGCGACGTTGTAGCCGAAATTGCTGTACACGAGATCTTTCGTCGGCGCCGGTCCTGCAACCGCGATCAGCTCCGGCCAGCGATTCTCCGGGATCGCTCCCGTGAACGCGGCACTCAGGACCACCGCGTTGTCGTCGATCCCGTGCGTGTGCGACAGGAAGTGGGCCAGGCTGAGCGACTCGGCGTGCACCGCCGGGTTCCACTTCGCCCGGGGCAACAGCCGGGTGATCGGGTCTTCGAAGCGCAGCTTGCCCCGCTCTGCCAGGAGGCAGACACCGAACCCGGTGAGCGACTTGCTGGTGGACGCGATGTACCAGAGCGTGTGCGCATCGGCCGGCACGCCCGCCGTCACGTCCGCCATGCCGAGTGACCTGGCGTAGATGGTGCGGCCGTCCATGGTGACGGCGATCCCCAGCGCCGGGGCGAGTCCATCGGCGATGGCGCGCGTGGCGAGCGAGTCCACCGCGCGGGCGATCGTGCCCGCGCTGGGGCGGGTGCCCTGGGCCAGCGCCAGGCCAGCCACGACGGCGCCACCCGCAGCAAGGACGAGTGCGCGGTACGGCGACAAGCGCGTCGTGTGCTGTGCCGCCGTGAAGACCGAGGCCTTCATCGCAGGGAACGGGGGCACCGGGCAAATCTAGCTCATCCGCGCCGGCGCATGGTCCGTCCGAACCTGTGTTGTGCCACTCACCTTGGGACCAGAGGTGGGCCAGCGTGACTGCTTCCACCAATGGACCCTTGAATCTCTCGCGGCGAAGCAGGTATTGATACAGTTCCCCCGAAATCAGAAACCGGGCCCCCCCGGCCCGACCGTGACACCGCGCGTCCCGCGCGGACAGGCCGCACGGACGGACAACCGGGCGAGGGAGCGCCCTTGGGGGGCGACCCATGTCGCGCCGCGTTTTCCCCGTTTGGATCCTGTTGTCGCTCGGCGTCTTCTGCGGCACCGCCGCGAACGCGTTCCCGATCGCACCGCCCGGGACCGAGGGCAAGCTGGTCATCGTGGCCAATTCCGGCGCGATCGTCGCCACGTACCAGGGCAATTCGGCGACGTACAGCAACGATCTCTTCCTCATGCTGGACGGCTCAGGGAATCCCGGGGACGACGGCAATCCCGCGAACGACCTGTTCGTGTTCAACAATCACACGTCACCGGTCGGGAGCACGAAGAATCTCGGGTCTTTTCCGGTGGGAACGGAGCTCGAGTTCCGGCTGTTCGTTCACAACACGGGATATCACTACTTCACGGGCCCGGCCTCCAGGAATCCCGACAACAAGGAGCACGCACGCGTCCAGGAGAACTGGCAGCCCAACGAGACGCTGGTGAGCTTCGAAGACCTGTTTGGGACGCCCGAGGGCGCGGGCGGCTACAACGACCTGAGCTTCTCGTTCACGAACACGTGCACGAACGCGCCACCGGTCGCTTCCGGCTTCCCAGCCGGCGGCACCATCAACATGTGCAACGTCGCGGAGAAGTCTCTCACGCTGTCCACGGGCTTCGACTCGCCCGAGGCCGACCAGATCACGACGACGGTCGTGACGACGGATCTGCCACCCGCGCGTTATACCCTGACCAACACGCCCGGGAAGTCGTCCTCGCAGACGCTCGACTTCTTTCCGATCCTCTCGGACCTGAACCACGTCTACAACGTGAGCTACGTGGCGACGGACAACAGCCCCTGCCCTCAGTCGACGACTGTACACGTCACGATCAACCTCGATCCGGCGAATTGTCCGACGCCCGCGAAGCGGGTGACGTGGGGATCCGTAAAGCGGTACTACAGGTGAGGTCACGTCTCCTCGCCATCGCGCTGCTGGCAACCCCAGAGATCTCGTCCTGGCTGTCGCTGGCAAGCCCGGGGACACAGAACGCCGCTTCCTTGTTGGAACTGCTCCCGGAGGTCCGATGAGGACGCTCGCTCGCCGCTTGTGCGTGATGGTCATCATGTCCACGTGCGGCCCGGCTGCCGCGACGGCAGACACCCAGATCGATCCCAGCAAGTTCCCACCCCCCGCCATCCGGCTGACAGGCAGCACGGGGGCCTCCGAGCGTCCACGGGTGGCCATCGATCCCCAGGGCATGGCCATCGTCGTGTGGCAGGACGCGCGCTATGGGAATCGCGAGATCCTCTGGCAGAAGTTCGACCTCATGGGCGTGCCCCAAACGAGCGTCCAGCGCCTGACCGAGACGGCGGCGTCCTCGGTCAGGCCGGACGTGTCCTGCGATGCGTCGGGAGGCAGCCACGTGGTCTGGCAGGAAGGGGAGAGCAACGGCGTGGGTCAGGTCTACCTCGGCCGTAGGGACCTGGCCGGCCTCCGGAGCCAGTGGGATGTCTCGGTGCTCAACTTCTCCGGACACGCGCGGGTGGCCGCGCTTTCCGACGGCAAGGCCGACGTGACCTGGTACCGCCGGACCGCTACAGATCAAGACACCTACTACCGGCGATACACGCTAAAACCCAGCGATCCCGGGGCGCCCTACGCCTGCCAGCGGCGCTTTAATGCAGGGACCATTCCCGATCTCGTGAAGGATCCGGCCGTCGCGCTGTCGGGGACCGGGACCGCCACCCTTCTGTGGCTGGACCTGGGTACCTTCTTCGACTACCAGCTCCGGCAGGCTTCGATCGACTTCCTCTGCGCCGGCGGGGCCAGCATCCCCAATTCCCCAGGGAATGATCACCCGCGACCCACGATCGACATCGCGGGCACCCGGACCGAGCGGATTTTCGAGAGCGGCGGGCAGATCCACCGCCTGACCCCCTCCAATACCACGTGCCAGATCTCCGCCTCGCCGGGAACCGCTTGCTGTCCAGCCGTCGGCACCAGCACGGATACCAGTTACGTCGTCTGGCAAGACACGCGGAACGGGAACAACGACGTCTATTTCTGCCAGTACGTGAACTGCACCAAGATCACCGCGGATCTTCCGCTCGTCCAGAGCAGCGGCAGCTCGGAGGCGCCCGATCTGGCCGTGAATCACGTCAACGGGGAATGGGTGGCCGTCTGGCAGGAGGACGTCGCGGGCAACACGGAGATCTTCATGACGTCCTCACGGCTTCTCTCGACGCCGCCGAACTTCATCATCAGTGGAGCGGCGTTCGACAAGGCGGTCTACCTGAATGGCGCCGATGTCGCCGGGATCACGGTCACGACCCAGAGCTTCGCCGGGGCCACCACGAGCCTCCGACTCGCCGCAACGCTCGAGACCAACCTGCAGGAACAGGCGAGCCTCGGCGAGGACCTGTTCTCGCTCGCCCCCAAGGCATCGCGCATCAGCTCTTTTTCGTGGCCGGTGCCTGCACGATCCGAGGCTCGCGAGCTCACTTTGAAGCTCGAGCTCTACAATGGCGCCACCCTGGTCGCCAGCGCCGAGATCCCCAAGGCGGCCTTGGGAACCCCGTACACCCAGTCGGAGATCGACGCGATCATCGCCGACAACACCACAAACGAGTGCGATCCGCCGCTCACCGAGTGCTCGATGTATCTCGTCGGTCTCGTGCCAGGCTTTGGGTTGCCGGCCGCCCTGGCCGGATTCAAGTCGGACGTCTGCGAGATGGGCCGGCAATGGCGGGACGGCGACTACATGTGGGCGGGCGTCAGCGGGTTCAAGGCGGTGCTGCCCAGCGTCGAGATGGCACTCCGCGCGATCGAGGGAACGAGCCGGGTCGCGAAGTTGGCCACCGGGCACGCCCTGGGGCTGTTCGAGTGCGCCAAGCAACTCATCGCCACCGGGTCCATCTTGCCGAAGCCTGCGGCGTCGCGCTCGATCGACTCGCTGGCCGCGTACGTCGGCACGCTCTACTCCGAGCAGGGCAAACCGTTCTCCAACCAGGTGTTCCTGCAAGGTGAAGCGGACCTGAGGATTGGCGTGGCGGGCCAGTGGACGACGCAGGACACGGTCGCCCTTCGGGAAGTGTTCGTCTTCCCGAAGGCGGCGGGATATGGCTGGGGCCATGTAGGGCCGCAGCCGGTTCCGGTGGGCGGGGGCACGAATGCGGAGTCCTCGATCGACGTGAGGATACGGTCGAGCGCGAGCGGCCCGGTCGATTTCGGAGTGCTCCACAGCGCTCCGGGCAAGCCGACGAGCTGGATCCGCTTCGACACATTCATGATGACTGCGGCGTCGGCGGCGTGGATCCACCTCTCGGACGAGACCACCGTCTTTTCCCTGTATCTGGACAACGATGGTGACGGCGTCGCCGACCAGGTGTTCCAACCGACGACAGGCGTTTCCCCGGACGTCCCGGGAGAGGGGCGGCTCACCCTGCGACCTCCGCAGCCGAATCCTGCCCGTGACGAAGCCAGAATCCAGTTCGAGCTCCCGGCGCAGGGCGTGATCGATCTTGCCGTCTACGATGCAGCCGGACGCCGCGTCGTGAGGCTCGCCCAGGGCGCGCGGGGGCCCGGCCTGCAGACGGTCGTGTGGAGATTAGAGAAGGACGGCGAGGCCCACCGCCCCACCGGGCTGTACTTCGTGCGGCTCATCACGCAGTGGGGAACGAAGACCTCGCGGATCGTCCTGCTTTGATGTGCGCAGCGCTCGGAACTCGCTGGTCGAGGGGGTTTCCGCCGCGACCGTTTGCCGCCGCGCAGCAAACGATGGACGCCCGCGGAGCTTTCAGACACCGATCCGGTACTCGCTCTGGACCAACCCGCTTGGGTAGTGCCGGGTCGCGACGTGCGTCAGCCGCACATCCGCCGGCAGGCTGCCGAACAGCGGGATCCCTTCGCCGATCAGCACCGGCACGCGCGTGATGATGAGGCGCTGGATGAGCCCCGCTCGAAGGAATCCCTGGATGGTGACGCCGCCGTCAACGTAGGCGTGCTTGCTCCCGGTCGCGGCCAGTTGGGCGGCGATCGCTTCGGGCGCGCCGGACTGCTGCTCCACTCGCCCCTTCGCCGTGGAGAGGTCGAGCGGCCTGCCACTCAGCACCACGACGCGCTTGTCGCCGTACGGCCACGACGGGAAGCCCAACACGGTTTCGAATGTCTTCCGCCCGATCACCAGCGTGTCGACGCTGGCGATAAACTCGTCGTAGCCGTGCGGCTCGCCGTCTTCGGGCAGGAAGTCGAACGAGCCGTTCCGGCGCGCGATGAAGCCGTCGAGGCTGGTGCCGATGAAGACCGAGGCCTTCAATGCAGGGGTCGGGGGCACGGGGGAAATCTAGCTCATCGGCGCCGGCAGAACGCGCCGGCAACACGCCGTGCCCTGCGATCGACCGCTAGCAGCCCGCTCCGGCCCAGGTTCCGTGGTTCCCCGCGCTGTCGTCGTACGTCCCGCTGACCGTGTTGTTCGAGGTGTTCAGTGTGCCGGTGGCGAGGTATGGGCCGGGGTTCAGCGGATTGATGATCGTGAGCCCCGTCCCCGCGAGCGTGCCCTGCAGTCGGATCTCGGTGCCGCTCGACGTACAGGCGATGCCGTCGACCGTGGAGCCCTGGACCACGAAGTCGAAGATCCCGCTCTCGCCGCCGCTCGTGCTCGTGAACGTGCCGCAGTACGCGTGAACGGACGAGGCGGAGTTCGCCAGCACGAGGACGAACGTGCCCGACGCTGGCGATGGCGTCCTCACCCAGTTGCCCCTGAGCACACCGGAGAAGTAGGTCCCGGTGAACGCATAGCCGCCGCCCGAGAGCGAGAGAGCCTTGGTGAACGAGTCGTAGGTCCCACCGAGCGGGATGACTGAAGCCCCCGTCGGGGCGAACGAGCCGGACACGCCGACGGGCCCCTGGGATGAGAACGGGCCGGCCTGATGCCCTGGAGAAACTCCCACGGGCAGAACGAGCGTGAGGCTCCCCCCGTCCGCTGCCCCGACCGCGACACCCACCAACGACGTCGCGCCGTTGCCGCCACCGCCGCCGCCACCCCCACCGCCGGTGTAGGGAGCAGATGGATTGTTGTCGTTGCTGCACGCCGGCAGCGCAAGTAGCGCCAGCAGCACGATGCCGCGGTGCCTGATCGACATGACGCCTCCACGTGCCCGCGTGCGCGGCGCGTGGACCCAGACGTCAGGGTCGTTGCGGCACACTGCGGGGCGGCCCACGGATTCACATCCCTTTGGGGGAAAATAGACAAGCCGTGGCGCAACGGACAGGCCGAATTCGCTGGCCGTGGATCGGAAACGCGTGTCCTCACGCGGGATGTGATGTGGGTGGCAACAGCCAAATTGGATGATATCCGTGATTCACATTTTGAATCGCGCTAGGGTCGCTGATCTTGGCGCCGGCGCGATCGGTGGACCGCCCACCGCATCTGCCTCCGACGGGAGCCTGAACGGGCGCCACACCTCGGAGGCCGCCGGATGCGAGTGTCCTGGCCGCTCCTGCTGTTCGCGCTCGTGTGGATCGCCGCAACACCCGACCGTGCGCACGCCGCCAAGAAGTTCTCTTCGCCCTACGTCGATCTGCTCGCGGCGAGCGCCATGGCGCCCGCGGGCGAACGACCCTCGGTGGTCGTGGGACTCGCCAACAAGACGGAGATCGCTTTCTGGGTGCGCGTGCGATTCCAATCTCCGACCGGCGGCGCCGCGTGTGACACCGCCCGCCGCGTGGCGGCCAAGGGCCAGGTGATGTTCGGGTGCCCGCAGGACACGCTGCTCGCCGACACCGACTATCCGTTCACGGTCTCGGTCTACATGGACAGCACGCTCGCGCGCGCGCAGGACGAGAATGCGAGCACGGTGCGTTTCAAGCGCGGGGATCTCAAGGCGTTCACGGCGATCACCACCGCCATGAAGCTGCCCCAGACCTACGAGCACGTGGTGGGCACGGAGAAGCTCGGCCTTGGCGCGATGATGGCGCCACCCATGGGTGGCGGGAGTCGGCTCACCGTGAATCCGGACGGGCTCGAGTACGAGTCGAGCAAGGGACCCATCAAGATCGCCGGCTCGCAGGTCACCGCGATCAAGACGGCGTCAGGCGGCTCGTTCGGCCCGTGGGTGGTCGTGCAATACGAGGTGGCGGGCGAGAAGAAACTGCTCGGCTTGCGGCCGTCGCCGACGATTGGCTCCGCAAGCGTCGAGAACATTCGCGCCTCGCTCGAACAACTGTTCACGAGCACGCGCTCGAAATAGCCTGCTCGGCCGCCCGACGCTGTTGTAGAAACCGCCCTCGTTTCGAAGCGCGCGCACGCGCAGCGCCGTGTCCTCGACTGCCGCGACCTCGATGGTCACGCCCCCCGATGGTCGATCCCGGGCTGAGCCGAACCTTGGCGCGGTGGTAGCCTGCGGGACCCGTCCCCCGACGCGGCAACGGTGGCCAACCTCATGCGGTCGCCCTAACGATCACCTGCCCTTGGCGGTCTTGCGTGCAAACTGGCCGTGAGGATCCGGCGGACGATGAGCTGATCGCCCGGATCCGAGGGGGCGACGTCGCGGCCGCCGACGTGCTCGTGCGCCGGTATCTCCCGCTCGCCTACACCATCGCGCTCGCGGTGCTCGGAAGCCGCATGGACGCAGATGACGTCTGCCAGGACGCTCTGGTGCGCGCGCTGGAGAAGATCGATGACTGCCGGTCTCCTTCCCGGTTCCGGTTCTGGCTCGCGCAGATCGTTCGCAACCACGCCCGAAACGCACTGGCCAGGCGAAGGGTGCGTAGCGGGCCGGCGCTGGACGAAGTCGAGGAGCGCCCGGCGCCGGGTCATACCGGTGAGGTGACCGAGCGCCGCGAGCTTCGGGAGGTGCTGCTGGCCGCGCTCGGCCAGCTCACCCCCGTCCAACGCGAGGTCGTATTGCTCAAGGACCTCGAGGGCTGGGATCATCACGCGATCGCGGCGGCCATCGGAGTCTCGGTGGGGATGTCACGGCAACATCTGTTCGTGGCCCGGGGCGCGATGCGCGAGGCGCTCGGGCCCGAGGCGCTCAGGGACCACACGGAGGGCCACCGGCATGGATGACGATCGCCTCGATCTCTCGCCGCTCCGGCCCGATCCGGAGCGCGTCGAGCGCTCGGCTCGCGCGGTCCTGGCCCGCGCCCGGGGAACGCTCGACGGGCGGCAGCGCATGCGGGCCTCCGTGTGGCGCGAGCTCCCGGCGTGGGAGCGACCGCTGCTCGCAACGGCAGCCGTCGCGGCGCTACTCTCGATCGTCGTGCTGCTGCGCGTCCACCCGCTGGTGCGGGGCGCCCAGGTGGCGACGCTGAGCGAACAGGCGGGCGTGCCGGCTCCCATCGCACGCTGGGTGGAATCGGGCGAGCCCGCGGATCCGTCGTCGCTGCTCGACTGGTGACCGGGGCCGAACGGAGGACCATGGACGAAGGCCGTGAGTACACGCGTCGCGCCCGGATGAGGGGCATCCTCCTGCTCGCGGTGGTGCTCGTCGTCGGCGTGCTCCTCGGCGTTGCCGGGGAGCGCTACCGCACGCAGGGCGCGACGACGCCCGCCGCTCCGACGAGCCCCCGCCAACGGACCTATCCCGGCGCGCTCGGTCGCATGGACCTCACCGCCTCCCAGCGCGCCACCATCGACTCGCTGCTCGAGGTCGAGCGGCCGCGCTTCGAGTCGATCGTTCAGCGCGTGCTCCCCGACCTGCGCGCGGAGGCGGACTCGCTGCGGGCCGTGATCCGCACGGCGCTGACCGCCGAGCAACAGCGCCTGTTCGATCGCGAGCCGCGTCCGCAGGGCACTGAACTCCTTCGGCGGTTCAGCAAGGAAACGGCCCCGCCGGACACAACTCCCTGACGTCGCGCATCTCCGTGCGCCGGGCCGCGATATCGCGGCCCCACCGCGGCCGGCTAACGCGCGTCACGCCTCCCCTGTCTGGAGGGTGATCGGGATCGGCATGGCCAGGCGGTTCCGCGGTCGATTCCCCCGGGCCTGGCAGCTGGAACGCACCCGACACCCACAGTGACACATGGAGGTTGGATGATTCGGGATCTGTCGCGGTCGTTGGTCGTCGTTGGCGTGCTCGCAGCCCTCGTGGCGGGGTGTGGCAAGAGCAACAAGTCGTTGTCGCCGTCGGAAACGGTCGGAGCGAATGCCACCCAGCCCGCCCCCGGGCTCGATATGCTGACCGGCTGGGGCCGCTCGGACGTTCTCGCAGGTCAGCCGTTCGGCATGAGCTGGCCATTCGGCCTGCCGCTCTCGATCCCGACGGGCTGCGCCTTCGATGCCGGCTCGCAGAGCTTCGTGTGCGGCCCGAACACGCTGCCGAACGGACTCGTCGAGACCCACAGCTACCAGTTCCGCGACGCCAGCGATGCACCGCAGTCGGCCTATGACTCGCTCACGACGGCTTCGATCCACTTCGCCTCGCACCTGAGCGGCACCACCACCGGGCTCCACGCTTCGACGGTCGACGACCAGCACGAACTGGTCGTGAGCGGGCTCGCCGGGAGCGAGAGCTCGCGGACGTGGAACGGCACCGGCACGTCGGCCCATCAGGACTCGATCGGCACCAAACTGATCGAGACCCACGTCAACACCACCATCACCAACGTCGTCCTCTCGGTGAGCAGCGCGAGCAACCGGTATCCGCTCTCGGGCACGATCGCGACGCACACCGTCGTGAGCGGCGGCCTGATGCCGATCGACCAGACCGCGAGCCTCGCCTTCAACGGCACGCGCTACGCCACGCTCACGATCAACGGCGTGACGTACACGATCGACCTCGGCCGTCTCCCTCGCCTCCCGGTTTCCGGCGGGCCGCTGGCGTCTTACAACTAGACCATCCCCCCTCCAGCGATCCCGCCACCGAGCCCGTCGGGGAAACCCGGCGGGCTCGCGCATTGCTGGTTCAGGCCCCCATCACCCCAGCGCGGTACGCATCAGAACCGCACGTTCACCGCGACCACTCCATCCGGGCGGATGACCAGCCCCGCGCTCATGCGTCTACCTTGTGCCGTCGCCGAGGGCGTGATCGCGAGGTCATGGAACACGCTCCCCGTCACCATGGCCGCACTGACGACGCCCAGGAGCACGAGCGCAACGGAGGACGTCCCATCCTGAGTGCTGTCGTTCGAGATCGCGCCCGCCAGAGCCACCGCCCCGAGTCCCACGGCCCCGACGACAGACCGACGGAGCAATCCGGTCCTGGCGAGATCGCCGCGACCGCCGCTCCACAGCCCGACGGCGGGCCCGGCGACGACTCCGGCCGTGATCCCGACGACGAGCGCGATGTTCTCCGCCTGGGTGTCCTTCTCGGTCAGCCCGTACGCCAGCAGCGTCGGTACGCCCGTGGCGGCGAGGCCGATCCCCAGAGCGACGACCGGGGGGACCGAGCTTCGCGAGTACGTTGGCGCCGCGGGTGCATCGACGGCGGTGGCCCCAGTCGGTGCGACCACGGCCGAGTCCGAGACCGAGGGAGAACCCCGCACGAGTGCGGGACCCAGCACCACTCCGAGCATGGCCAGCAGGATGCGAAGCGAATGCACGGATCGCGAGCACGTGTTCACCGGGCGGCCTCCTGAGTGAACGCCGATCATCCACCAACATGAACCGGGGGATCAGCACATCCGCGCGCGCCGGGGGTGGCGCGCGGTCGCAGGCACCGGGAAGGCACCTGCGAAGCGGAGCGCTTGGGAACGCCAGCGCTCAGCTGGCCGCGTCGTGCAGCTTAGCACGGTCAGTCGCGAAGTCGCCGCGCGCGGCCGGCCGCCGCCAGCGCGAACAGCCCGGCGGCCGCGATCGCGAAACCGGGCGCGGCGCCGTGGCCGGCGCCGCCGCTGTAGTCGAGGAACGGGATGCCGTTCAACGGGCCGGCGTACCAGAGGATGAGGTAGAGGATCTCGAACGTCTTCGACGCTCCGGTCCAGGTGCCGAGCGCGAGCGCCAGCGCCGGAACGAACGCGGCGCCGCAGAGGATGGCGACGAACGTTGCGACGTCGCCGTGGAGCAGCGATCGCAGCGCCAGCCCCGCCCCCATCGCGAGCGCGAGCGCAAAGCCCGCGATCCACGCCGCGGCGAGCGGGCGTCCGATCGGATGCGGCGACGAGAGCAGGAGTGATTCGGTGCCGTGGCGGCGGTCACGGCAGCCGAGCTGCGACCACTGGAGCACCGGCCACACCCACGCGATCCCCGCCACCTTGCCGGCGGCCGTCACCGGCACGAACGCGCTCGCGATCACGAGCCCGAGCGGCACGACGAACCAGATCCGCGGCAGGCCATGGAACATCAGTCGCAGCTCGGCGACGACCAGCTTCCCGAGCGCGCCGCGGCCGCGCTGCGGCGCCACGAGGTCCGATGCACGAGCCTCCGCGACGCGCGCGATCGGTTCGCCGGCGACGGCCAGCACTGCGCCGCTCGCCCCGGCACCGCGCTTTCGCCCGATTGCGGGCCCGCGCTCGCCGGCGAAGCGATCGAACGGGATCGCCGCCAGCGCCGCGAGCCCCGCGCCAAACGCCGCCCATGCGAGCCGTGAGACGAGGAACACCGGCGTCCATGCCGGGCCGTCCCAGCGGAACGTCGTCAAGTGCCAGCCGCCGGGGCGGAACGTGAACCCCATGCTGTACGAGCCGGGATTCGCGCGCACGTCGGGGAAGTGCTCGCCCGCCGCGTGGATCATCTGCGCGAGCACCATGTTGACGCCGAGCGGATCCTGCCACGGGTTGGGTGCGTCCACGTTGAGCGGGACCGCCGCGAGCGCCGGCATCCAGGTGAACAGGAACACGGCGTTGCCCAGGCCCCCGCGCAGGCCGGGCAGGGTCTCGAACAGCACCGCGACGCCGGCCGTGATCGCCATCGACGGCAGCACCAGGCACGCGAACGGCGTCCCGATGGCGAGCAGGTCGAGATGACGGTCCTCGCCGCGCGCCATTTGCATGGCCGCGGCGCCGATCGCGACCACCGCGACCATCGCCGCGAGCACGCCGTAGTTGGCGAGCCACTTGGCGAGCGTGTACTCGAGGCGGCTCATCGGCGTCGTCCCAAGGATCGCACCCACGCCGGTGCGGCGGTCGTTCTCGACCGCGCTGCGCGTCAGGTAGAAGCCCGCGATCGAGAAGAACATGACGCAGAGGATCGCCGTCAGCGCACCCACCCACGCCGAGTTGTAGATGCCGCGGTGCCCGTGGATCTGGAGCGTCACGTAGGGCGACTCGAGCGGCGGCGTGAACACGGTCGCCGCCCAGAGCGCGAAGCCGAGCGTCACCATGAACGCCGGCCGGCGCACGCGCTCGAGCAGGTCGGCGCGCGCCATCGCGAGGAGACTGCGAGGGCGCAGCGCCATCAGGCCGTCGCGCTCTCGCGCGCGCGGTCCACGTGGAGCAGGTAGGCGTCCTCGAGAATCGGCGGCACCGGCCGCGCGCCCGCGCCCGGCGCGGCGTCGGCGACGATCCGCACCTGCACGCCGTCGCTGCGGCGGATCTGGCTCGCGATGCGGTGGCGCTCGCGGATCGCCGGCACGTCCGCCGCCGGCACCAGCCATTCCCAGGTGCGGCCTTCCGCCGACTTCACCAGCACCTCGGGCTCTGCGTCGGCGAGGAGCCGCCCGTGCGCGAGGAGCGCGATGCGCGTCGCCACCGCTTCGACGTCGGACACGATATGGGTCGAGAGGATCACGATGCGCTCGCCCGAGAGCTCCGAGAGCAGGTTCCTGAAGCGCACCCGCTCCTCGGGATCGAGGCCGCCGGTCGGCTCGTCGACGATCAGGAGCTGCGGATCGTTGAGCAGCGCCTGCGCGATGCCGACGCGCTGGCGCATGCCCCCCGAGAAGCCGCCGAGCGGGCGCCGGCGCGCGTCGCCCAGGTTCACGAGGAGCAACAGCGTCTCGATCCGCTTCCTCGCCGTCGCGGCGTCGAGCCCGCGCGCCGCGGCGAGGTATTCCAGGAACTCGACCGGGTTCAGGTTCGGGTAGACGCCGAAATCCTGGGGCAGGTAGCCGAGGACCGCGCGCAGCGCGTCGGGCCTGCGTGCGAGATCGACGCCGTTCCACGTCACGCGACCGTTCGTCGGGCGCGCCAGCGTGGCCAGGATGCGCATGAGCGTGGTCTTGCCCGCACCGTTCGGTCCGAGCAGCCCGAGCACGCCGGGGCCGAGTTCGAGCGAGACGCCGCGCAGCGCCTGGACGCCGCCGCGGTACTGCTTGTCGACACCTTCGATCGAGAGTCTCACGGGCCCCCGTCTACGCCTGTCGTCACCAGCACCGCGACCACGAGCGTCGGGGCCATGGTCGACGAACTCATGGCGGCCCCATGGCTCAACTCGATGATCGAGGGACCGCGCGATTCTACACGAGCTGGACGACAGCCGGCGGTAAGTACCGCGCCCGTCGCTCCCAGCCCGCGTTCGGCGGTCGGCGTGAAAATCGGCCGAACCTTCCCGTGTCCCGGAGCGTCCCATGCTGGACGAGCAAGGCCGAGGAAGGACCCTGCCGATGACCGAGCTGCGCCCCGCGTCTCCTGCTCACCCAACCTTCGACGAGAATCGGAACGGACGAGGCGCGCTCACGTCCGACACCCGCTATCGGTTGCTGCTCGAGGTCTTCCACAGCACGCGCGGCACGCTCGACCTTCACGAGACGCTCGACCGATTGCTGGATGCGCTGCAGCTGCTCGTGCCGTTCGACGCCGCCGGGATCTTCGTGCTGCGCGAAGAAGTGTCGCCGTCACGCGCGGGCGCGCTCGGTGAACGGATCGCGGGCGTGAGCTGGCGGGGATTTCCGCCGCGCTCGCCGCTCACCGACCCGATGCTGCGCGACGGCAAGGGGATCGTCGGCCACGTGATCCGCACCGGCGAGGTCGTGAGCGCGGCCGACGTGCGCCTGGACCCGCGCTACATCGAGGGCCGCGCCGGCACGAGGTCCGAGGTCGCGGTGCCCATCCAGCTCGACGGCCGGACGATCGGCGCCTTCAACCTGGAGAGCGACTCGCCGGCCGCGTTCCGCGCCAAGGATGTCGAGGTGCTGCGCTTCTTCGCCGAGGCCACGGCCATCGCCGTCGAGAAGGCCATGCTCCACCAGCGACTGATCTCGGCCGACCAGCTCGACCGCCAGCTTCGCACCGCGCAGCAGGTGCAGGAGCGGCTGCTGCCCGCCGAGCTGCCCGATGTGCCCGGCCACGAGCTCGCCGGCATCTGCCTGCCCAGCGCCCGCGTGGGCGGGGACTACTTCGACGTCGTGCCCATCCCGGGCGGGCAACTGGGGCTCCTGGTCGCGGACGTCTCGGGCCACGGGTTGCCGGCTGCGATCATCATGTCGGCGTTCCGTGCGCTCGCCAGGACCTGCTTGCGCACGGGCAACCAGCTGGACGAGGTGGCGGCAACGCTCGATCGCGAGCTACCCGACACCACGGCGGGCAGGGCCTTCGTGACCGCGGTGCTCGGGATGTTCGACCCCGCGAGCGGACGATTCCGGTACGTGAACTGCGGTCACCTCCCGCCGTTGCTCGACAGTCCTGGCCAGCCCCCGAGATGGCTCGAGAAGGGCGGCCCGTTGCTGGGGCTGATCCCTGGCGCGAGGTTCGAGATCGGCGAGGTCCAGCTCGGCAAGGACGATCAGCTCGTCATCTTCACCGACGGGATCGTCGAGGCGCGCAGTCCCGCGGGCGAGTGGTTCGGGGCCGAGCGACTGGCCGGGCTCGTCAGCGCGAACCGCGCACGGCGCGCGCAGGACATCGTCGAAGACGTCGTCCTCAGGGCGCGCGAATTCGCGGGCGGTCACGGGCTCGAAGACGACGTCACGATGGTGCTGCTCCGGCGCGAAGGCTAGGCTCCCGCTAGAATCGACCGCATGAGCCACGAACAGCGCATCACCGGCCCCGCTCCCGCATGCGCGCCTCCGTTCCGGGCCTGACGGTACTCGCCTACCTCGGCTGCGCGCTGATCTGGAGCACCACCTGGTTCGCGATCCGGGTCTGCATCGCGCCCGGTGGGTACCCGACGTTCGGGGGCGCGGCGATCCGGTTCGCCATCGCGGTCGCGGCTCTGGGTGCCCTCGCGGGGCTCAAGCTCGTGGGGCAAGGTCCGGCGGGGTGGCGAGCGCTGGGCTGGGTGGCGGCCGCGGGCCTGCTGTGCGGTCTTGCCTACGCGCTCGTGTACGCCAGCGAGACCCGGATCACCGGCGGCGTGGCGGCCGTGATCTTCGGTACGCTGCCCCTCGTCACGGCGCTGACCACGTACGTCGCGGGCGTCGAGCGGCCCCGGGCCTCGTTCCTGGCCGGGTCGGTGGTGGCGCTCGCGGGGATCGCGATCCTCTATGGCGATCGGCTGCACGCGTCGTCGAGCCAGGGTGTGGGCGTGGCGCTCGTGTTCGCGTCGGTCTGGATCACGGCGGCCTACAACCTCATCCTCAAGCAACGGGCCAGCGGCAAGAATCCGCTGGCGACGAGCCTCCCGTTCCTCGCGGCCGCGGCGGTGACATTGGCCGCGTTCGCGCTCTTCTCGGAGCGCCAGCCGCCCCCCTGGCCTCCGCCGCTGCGCCCGACGCTCGCGCTTCTCTACCTGGCGATCTTCGGCTCGGTGGTGGCGTTCTCGCTCTACATCTATCTCCTGCGTCACATGACGCTGACCGCCGTTTCGACGCTGCTGTTCGTGGAGCCGGTGCTCGCGCTGCTCATCGATGCCGTCTGGGAGCGCGAGATCCGGCTCGGGCATCGCGCCTATGCAGGAGCGGCACTGACGCTGGCGGGCGTGGCGATCACCTTCCTCATCCCCCGGCGGGCCACAGTGGCCGACGGCTGACACCGCGGCCCCCTTCCCCTGGCAGGTAAAGTTCCGCCGCCCTTCCGGCTCCTTAAGCGATAGGTCATCGCCGGGAGGGCAACATGACAGCCAGGCGTTGGGCGGACCTCGCCCTGTGGGTCCCCACCGTGTTCCTGATGTGGGTCTTCGTGAACCAGGGCAGTGCGAAGTTCTCCGACACGAGCGGCTGGGCCCGGGCGTTCGCGGTGTGGCATTTTCCGGTGTGGTTCCGGGTCCTGATCGGCTGCATGGAGATGGCCGGCGCGATCCTGCTCGTGACCCGGCGAACGGCACCCGTGGGTGCTGCGCTCATCGCCGTGGTCATGCTGGGCGCCATGGGGACCCACATCCATACGGGGCATCCGGGCCAGGTGACGAGCGAGGTCCTGCCGCTCACGCTCTCGCTGATCGTGATGCTCGGACGCTGGCGCCATCTTCGAGCGTGGTGGGGTGATCGTGAATCGAGCCGTTGACCGCCGGCGAAGCGTGGCGGAGCTCGTGGCCCGCGCACGCAACGCGCGCGTGCCGATCCACGAGCAGCACGCGGCTTTTTCCGAGCTGGTTGCGCGATTCGAAGAGATGGCGTTCGTGACCGCGCTGCGCGCGTGCCGCGACGCCGAGTCGGCACGAGATGCCTGCCAGGAGGCTTTCCTGACCGCGTGGCGGAAGTTGCCCACGCTTCGCGAAGCGTCGGCGTTCGGGGCATGGATCAAACGCCTGGTGCGGACCCAATGTGCCCGCGCCCGCCGCCGGCGCAGCGTGACCGCCGAGGTCCCCGGCATCCGCGGCGCCGAGAACGTCGCGGACGGCTCGGGCGATGCCTCCCACCAGGTGTGCCGCCACGAGACACAGACCCTGATCCAGCGCGCCATCCAGCGACTGCCGGCCAAGGAACGCGAGGCGATCCTGCTGTTCTACTTCCTGGGCGAGCCGCTGAGCGCCATGGCTCGGGCGCTCGGCGTGAGCGCCGGCACTGCGGGCAAGCGGGTTCACGATGCCCGCCTGCATCTTCGCCGCATGCTTCCGCGCAGCATCACCGAGCCGTTCCTCAACGTACCGGCTTCACCGTCGTTCACGCGCCTGCTCGAAGGCGGAATGCTCGACGAGTACGTCGGTGAGTACCGGTTCGACGAACGGCCGGACCACAAGCTCGTCATCCGCCGGGAACGACACCAGTTGGTGTGCTACGGGGGCGGCCAGCGCAACGTGATCGCCGGGCGAGGCCGGGACAAGCTGGTGCCGATCGAGTTCGACGGCGAGGGTCGCTTCCGGCGCGACGGCCAGGGCAACGTCAGCCACTTCGTGTACTACGAGTTCGGTCGACGTCTGGGCACGGCGCGAAAGACGGCGAGCTTGCCCGGAATCTAGGTGCCCGGATGGCCGACGGGCGCGGGGAAGAGGCGATCGAGCCACGCCTGCCACACCGGCTCCTCGCGCGTGGCGGCCGCTCGTGCCCCCTCACCGTAGAGGTAGAGGCGAACCGACACGCACACCTGGCCGCCCATCGGCATCGCGAACAGATGCGCGGTGCCGGGCGCCGGTTGCTCGAGCCGGAGCATGAGCTCGGGATAGGCCTCCGGGCCCTCGTGCTCGACGACGGCCACGAGCCCCGGGGCATCGACCGAGGACTTCACCGACTGGCCGACGCCCGCGCCCGCGAGGCCGAGCGACTGCGTGAGTTCGGCCCACGCCTTTTCCTTCGGCGTCGCCGCGAAAGCCATGAGCGAAACCTGCGTGCACGGCTGGCCGCGGAAGTTCGTGAGATAGGCCTTGAGGATGCGGAAGAATGCCGGCCATCCCTGCTCGATGGACTCGAATTGTTTGTTCCAGTCCTCCGTGCTCGCGACCCAGCTATGAACGACGCGCACGCGACAGGTTCCGCGCGGCCTCGCCTCGACCGTCCACTCGTCCGCAACCGTGGGTGAACCCGGGCCCATACCTTCCTTGTTCTCGACCGTGAAGCGGTGCGGCGGATCCCACTCCTGGATCTCCCCCTTCGACTCCATGCCGGGCCCGAAGTCCAGGGTCACCGAACCCTTCTTGCGCTCTTCGAGCTGGGCCGGAACGAACCACGCCGTGATCCCCGGTCCGGTCGCAACGGCCCTCCATACTTCCTCAGGAGTTCCGGGCACTTCGGTCTCGACGGCGATGAAGCGCCGTCCGGATGGATCCTTCTGTACGGACATGATCGCTCCTGGCTTCGGGCCTTCGGTGTCGATGGCGAGGGTCTCCAGTTGGCCAATGACGATCTCTCTTGTCAATGGGTGTTTGCTGGTCGCGCTCTACCGGCAACCCCGAGCGCGTGGTGTCCGTAGGCCAGTGTCATGACCCTGGAACGTTTGCCCGGCTGGTGATCGCCGGCCTGGCTCTCACCCCGCCCAACGCGACGCTCGCGGCGGCCGCATCCCCCGTCGCGCCCGCGCATGCGCCGGCCACCGGCGCGATCCGTATCGAAGTTCGACTACGGCGCGGCGGAGCGCATGGCCGAGGCCATCGATCGCCCGACGCTGAGCGAAGCGGAAGCGAAGGCGCTGCTCGAGGATCGCGGCATCGCCGCCATGGTCGCCAAGACCGCCGTGTTCTCGCCCGGGAGCACGCCGCAGGGCTTCGTCGCCGATATGCAGTCGTTCGTGGCCACGCACAAGTACCCCACCGGAGATTACGCGCTCGACTGGATCTACAAATACCGGGCCCAGGTCCGGACGCTGGTGAGCGAGCTGCGCGCGGCCGAGGACGCCATGCGCCGCCGCATGACGAGCCGGCTCACGCGCTTCGCGCCGCGCACCGGGCCGGTCACGATCAAGGTCTACTTCGTGGCCGGCGGCATGTCCGACGGTTTCGTCCTCGATGACGACCCGGAGCTGGCGCTGTTCGTGGCGCTGGAAAAGGCGAGCGGCGATCGCGAGGGCGTCGAACAGAACGTCACGCACGAGCTCTATCACGTGCTGCAGAAGGCCTCCGCCGCGAACAAACCGGCGGCGGTGAAGTTCGCCGCCACGCTCGACAGCCAACCTCCGCTCCAGCAGCTGTTCGCCACCACGTTGTGGGAGGGCACGGCGAACCTGGCCGCGGACGCGCGGGAGACGACCGGGCAGGGCCCGTACGCGTCGATGTGGCGGGATCGCTACCAGCGGAATCTCACGCCGGAAGCGCTCCGCGCGAGTTTCCAGGCCTTCGACTCGGTCGTCGTCGCGCTGGACCAGGCGAAGATCGACTGGGCCACCGCCTATCGAAAGGGCTTCTCCGGCGATGCGGACTCGCGTTTCTACTTCGTCGGCATGGAGATGGGCCGCGCGCTGGCTGCGGCCAGGGGTGCCGGCTACTTCGAAGCGTTGTTCGTCCGGCCGCCCACACGGTTCTTCCGCGACTATGTCCAGCTCTGCGCGGCCGACCCGTCGCTGCCGCGATTCTCGGCGAACACGCGCCGCGTCATCGAGAAGCTGCCCGCGAGCTGGTGATCGAGGTGCCTCCGGGCGGCCAACGCGGTGGCGACACCGCATTGGGTTCGGCATGCTCCGCCGCTTCGTCCCGTGAGCCGTGCGATGCCGCTGCGCCGGAGCGAGGAGTGACGCGATGCCGAAGATGAAAGCCTACGAGACGTTCGATCTCTACCTCGCCGACCAGCCGCCGAAGAACAAGGCGATCATCAAGGCGCTGCGGGCGTTCGTGAAACGCACCGCGCCGAAGCTCGAGGAGTCGGTGAAGTGGGGCAACGGGTGCTGGGTGAACGGCAAGGCACCGGTCGCCTACGTCTACTCGGACAAGGGCTTCGTCCAGTTCGGATTCTTCCGCGGCGCGGCGCTCGAGGACAAGAAGGGACTGCTCGAGGGCAAGGGGCAGTACGTGCGCCACATCAAGGTGCGCGCGGTCTCCGACATCGACCGCACGGCGTTCGCCGCATTGTTACGCCAGGCGGCCCGCTAGCGTAGAGCCAGCACGCCTCGCGTCACGGCTTGGCGCCGGTCCCCACCGCGCGCGCCGGCACGCTGCACCAGTCGCTCCACGAGCCTTCGTAGAGGAGCGCATCGCGGAAGCCCGCCAACTCGAGCGCGAGCACCGTCTGGCAGGCATTGACGCCGCTGCCGCAGTAGCTCACGACGCGCTCGGCGCTCCCTGCGCCGAGTCGCTCGAACGCCGCCCGCAGCTCCGCGGCGGGCAGGAAGCGCGGGTCGTCCGCCGATCCCACGTTGGTCGGATACGGGCGGTTCCTGGCGCCCGGAATGTGACCCGCGACCGGATCGATCGGCTCGCGCAGGCCCTCGTAGCGTTCCGGCATGCGCACGTCGATCACCAGCGCGCGCGGATCCGTGCGCAGGCGGTCGACGGCCGCGGCGTCCACGACGCGCTCCGGCCGCGGCACGGGAACGAACGTGGCTGGTGCATGGGAGGGCACGTCGCTCTCGACCGCACGGCCCTCTGCGACCCAGCGCGCCATGCCGCCATCGAGCACCGACGTCCGCTCGTGGCCGAAGTAGCGCAGCAGCCACCACAGGCGCGCCGCGGTCGAGCCGTCGCCGAAGTCGTACGCGACCACGTGCGTCGCGGCGCCGATGCCGGCGCGCGACATCGCCGCCGCGAACGTCTCGGGCGCGGGAAGCGGATGGCGCCCCGGTCCCTGCCCGCGCGGGGCCGCGAGGTCGGTGTCGACGTCGAGGAAGACCGCGCCGGGGATGTGCGCCTGCCGGTACGCGGCGCGCCCCTTGTCCTTCTCGACCAGCGACCAGCGCACGTCCGCGACGCGAACGTCGGCGTCGCTCGTATGGCCCGCGAGCCATTCGCACGTAACGAGGAGCGGGGCAGTCATGGTGGGCGACGCTACCGCACCACCGGCATTCCCGGCACCTGCTCCTCTGGCATGAGCACGGCGGAGCCCACGCCGTCGGCTCGTCAGACCCCGCTCGGCGGCAGGATCGGGACGTCGACCTGGACCTCGTCCAGGAACTTGTCCCGCGCCGACCCCAGGATCCTGAGCCGGTAGTGATAGGTCTGTCCCGGCACGACGCCGGTGTCCTGGAACGTGATCCGTTCGCCCGCGGGCACGACGTTCGCCCAGTGCTTCCAGGGCTCGGTGCGGTTCTGGCGCATGACCTCGAACTGCCGGCCATCGGCGCCCTTCACGGACCACACCAGGCTGACGCCATCCTGGTCGACGGACTTGGAGACCAGCGACACGCTGAGGGCCTGCAGGGCCGTCGACCGCGTCGGCTCCGTCACCGGACTGCAGGCCGGGAGCGCGAGCAGGATGAATGTGGCGAAGAACGCGGAGCGCATAGGGAACCTCCCGGCGGCCACCGTGCCGGTGTCCCTTCATGCTAGCGCGGGCCGGGCTCCCGTTGCCACGGCCAACTGCTCGCGCCCGCCGCGGCCGGGGGGGTGTCTGACCCGGCCCGCGCCGGCGGCGCTAACGCATGAGCTGGTCGTAGATCAGTTCGTACGGCGCCGCCGTCAGTCCCATGTCGCCATGGAACGGGCGATCGAGCGCCACGATCATGACGATCACGAGACCGATGAGGGCGGCGAGCAGCGCGACCTGCGTGGCATGGACGCGGAAGTCCTCGACCGGGAAGTAGTAGGCCGAAGCCAGGCTGATCACCGCGCCGATCAGGATCATGACCCACATCACGCCCGGCAGGTGCATCTCCACCGCGTCCAGGCGCATCCGCCGCACCTCGATCATGGTGTCGTAGGTACGCAGCGCCTGGCCCATGAGCAGCTTCTGGCCCTCGGTCTTCGGCTCGAACTGCATGAGCGTGGCCTGGAAGCGATCGATCCGCTCGATGCCTTCGACCGGCACGATGCCCTTCCGCTGCAGCGGCCACGCCTCGTGGATCGTGTAGTCCACGTAATCCTTGAGCCCGGCCTGGAGCAGCGAGCGCGTGGGCTCGGGGTACTCGCTGACGTCGCGCCAGAGCGTGGCAAGGCACGCAGACTCCCGCGCCGTGGTCTTCGCCACCTCCTGGTGCATCTCCCACAGGTGCACGGCGGTGAGCGCGAGCGTCAGGCCGTAGAACACCATGATCGCGGCGACCATGCCGGCGCTGAAGTCCGAGTCGCCGTGGCCGAACCGGAGCTTGGGTAACTGGCGCCTGCGGTAGAGCGTCAGGCCGCCGAGGGCGAAGACGACGAGCACCAGGATGATGCCCGGTCCGGAGACGATCAGCGGCAGGCGGAAGACGAAGTCCATGGGCAAACGCTCCCTCGTGGGTCGCGGCGTCGCCGGAGCGTCGGCGCCCGGCATGAGGCGCGGCATGATAGGCGATTCGCGATGCACCGCGCACCATGCGGTTCGGCCGCGCGAGCGGGGGTTGTAGGATGCGCGCATGGTGTCAAACCTCGTGCGCGGCGCTTCGACTCGGGCCCTCGCGGCTGTCGGCGTCCTCGCGCTCGCCGGCTTCGCGGCGACGCTCCGGGCCGGTCCCGCGCCCAGGGACCGGATCACCGTGGACGACCCGTCCTGGCACCTGGAATCGTCCTCGGACGGCATCTCGCTCTACTCGGGCTCGGTGCCCGAGACGCGGGTCGTCCCGGTCAAGGCGGTGATGACGATCCCGGGGACGATCGCGGACGTGGCCCTGGTGCTGGAGGACATCCCGCGGCGCGGCGACTGGATCAGCAACTTCGATCAGAGCGTGCTGCTCGAACGGCCGAACGAGTACGACCAGACCGAGTACCTGCGCGTGGACCTGCCGTGGCCGGCGTCGGACCGCACCGCCATCGTCCGCGTACGGGTCACCGTGAGCGACGACCTGCGCCGCGCCACGATCAGCGGCGAATCCGTGGACTCGCCGCTCGCGAACAAGCTGCCGAAGCTGGTCCGCGCGCAGGTGCACGCCAGCACGTTCCAGATGACGCAGGTCGGGGATCGTGTGGAGGTCGTGGCGCTGGTCTTCATCGACCCGAGCGGCAGCGTGCCGAAGTGGATCGTGAACTACTTCACCCGCCGCGGCGCGCGCACGACGCTCACCGGACTCCGCCGCCAGGTGGCGCGCCGGCTCTACTCCCCGGCGCAGGTCGCGGCCATGCGCCGCCGCATCGAGGCCTGCCCCGCGTTCCCGGAGCAGGGCGCGGTCGTGGCGCCGCTCCGCTGACGGCCGGGCTCGCGACGGAACCGGTCGCTTGATCGCCGGGAGGGCCTAGAACCGGCTCACCAGCCGCGCCTCGAAGCCCTCGAACGGCTGCACGAAGTAGCAGGTGCCCGCGGTGCACGCGAGGCCGCCGCGGCGCTTCCCCAGGAACAGCACGGCTTCGTTCCCGTCGCTGATCCGCGCGCTGGCGTTCCAGCTGAAGAGGTGGAGCGCCGTCGTGCGCCCGGCATCCCACGACGGGTCCAGCTCGTCGGTGGTGCGATCCCAGGCGAACCCGACGCTGCCGACGTCGGCGAGCGTCGCCGCCAGCGACACGTGCACGTCCTCGAAGCGGGTGAGCCCGATGCTCAGCGTGGCGGGGATGAAGCTTTTCCGCTCCGACGTCTGCCGCTCCACGTCCAGCTTCGCCGACCAGCGCGCACGCCACCTCGCGGTGACGTCGAGGCCGTACGTGTCGCGTCGCGTGATGCCGGTGGTGCTGTCGGCGCCGCGGTCGTAGAACACGCCGCCGTCCACGCGCTCGCCGCCGCGCGGCAGGGCCCGCAGCGCCGCGTACCACTCCTCGTAGCGATCGCCGTGCGCGCCGTCGGCACGCGAGCGGTTGAGGACCACCGAGCCCCAGGGCACCGGCGACCACGAGGCCTCGGCCTGGTAGCCCTCCTCGTCGTCGGCCACGAGCACGTGCGTGGTGCGGTTCAGGAGCACCTCCGTGTGCTCCGGCACGAGCGACGGCGGGTCGTTCGTGCCGAGCCGGAAGTGCGAATAGTCCTTCCATTCGAGCGACAGCGTGAACGTGCCCCAGAGCAGGTTGGTCCCGGCGTAGAGCGCGTGCGGCGTGGGATCGCTCGTATCGAACGCCCACCACTCGCCGAACGTCCGGTCCTGCTGGGCGTACTCGACGTACGTCGGGAGCGCGGGCCCGCGCAGCCCGAGCGCGCGCAGTGGGTCCACGTCCGCGAACCCGGAGCCGATCGTGTGCTGCCGTGGCAGGTTGGTCGCCGGATCGATGCCGGCCGGGCTGCGCATGACGATCGCGCCGAGGTGCGCCTGCCGGGGCAGCGCGATCACGCCCTGCCCGCCGGCGATGTGGCCGTGGTGCCGCGGCACGCCGAGGATCTCCTCGTGTGCCAGCGACGCGTTGCCCTCGCTCGGCGCGCCACCGATCGCGCGCAGCGCCACGGGGCCATGCTCGAACTCGGCGAGCACGCCGTCGACGTCGCGGACGGGCGTGTACCGCGTGCGGAAGCCGGTCTCCTCGAGCACCACGCCGGGCAGCTCGAACGAGCGGTGCACGAGCCCGCGCCCGAGGATCGTCGTGCAGTTGCCCACGCGCAGGTGCAGGCCGGTAGCGTCGTGCCAGTCGACGAAGCGCTGCGTGAAGCCCGCGTACTCATTCTCGAGGTCGCTGTTGCGATCGGTCTCGAAGCGAACACCCGCGAGCACGGTCGCGGAGACGTACTGGACGTCCAGGCGATCGTAGAAGCTCTCGCGGTCGGGCGTGCCGCGGTCGGGCATCGACGGCGGCCAGTTGCCGAGCTGGAACAGGAACAGGTTCGAGCCCGCAAGCTGCGCGCGCGCGGGGGTCGCGCCCGGCGCGCACGCGAGCACCAGCGCGACGACGAGGCCGCCCGCCCGCGCGGTGGCGTTCAACGCGCGCTGTCGGCCGCCGTCGAGTCGGCGCGGAACAACGACTCGAGGCGCGTGGCGAACGACGTGTCGCCGCGCCGGTAGCCGACGCGGATCGACGCGACATTGCCGGCGCGGTCGACGAGGAACGTCGTCGGCATCTGGCTCGCCTGGTAGCTCCGCTGGAGGCGCTGGTCCTCGTCGATCACGATCGAGTAGCCCAGGTGCAGGCGCGCGACGTACGGTCGCACCTTGGAGATGTTGCGCGGGCCATCCACGGAGATGGCGACGATCGCGAGCCCGCGCGGCCCGTACTGCTTGCGCCACGTCTCGAGCTCGGTGAGCGCTTCGCGACAGGGCTCGCACCACGTCGCCCAGAACTCCACGATCACCGGGCCCTGGAGGCGCAGCGCGGAGAGCCTGAGGTCGCGTCCGTCGAGCGCGCGGACGCTGAACTCGGGCGCGGGCGCGCGCTCGAGCGAGGGCGCCGCGGCCGCGAACGCGACGGTCCCGATCGCGCCCACGAGCGCGAGCGCGATGCACCGCGCGGCCCCCCTGCACGCGGACCCCAAGCGCACGAGCCCCGGTCGCACGAGCCCCGGTCGCACGAGCCCCGGTCGCGCGAGCCCCGGTCGCGCGAGCCCCGGTCGCGCGAGCCCCCGGCGAGCGCTATGTGATATCACCGCGTGAGCGCCACGCGTCGCGTGAGGCGCTGGCCGTTGAGATCGGCCTGCACGAGGTAGACCCCTGGCGGCAGTCGCTCGCCGTGCCCTCCGCGGGCATCCCAGAACACGCGCGTGAACCCGCTGTGGGCCACCGTGGGCGGCAGCTCGACGACCAGCCGGCCGCTCAGGTCCAGCACGCGCACACGCGCGGGTGCGTCGCCGGGCGTGGGGTTCGCGAGCACGAACGTCACCAGCCCGTGCGCGGGGTTCGGTGATGCCGCGAGCGACCAGCCGTTCGCGCGTGTGCCGCCCGCGTCCAGCCCGTGCGTCACCAGCGAGTCGATGGTGCCGAGGATCTCGTCCGGGTGGAAGCGATTCCCGTAGTCGTAGGCGTCGGCGGCGTGGTAGCGGATGATTCCCTGCTTGTTGATCACCACGTAGTTCTCACGCATGAAGTAGGGCTTGAGCAGGTTCGAGTCGGCGAGCGCACTGCCGTCCGCGCAATCGCGCAGCAGCGGGAACGTCAGCCCGCCGGCGATGACCTGGAATTGTCGGAGCGTGTTGCCATTCGATCCCGACGACATCACGTCGGGGCCCAGCACCTGCACCTGCCCGGGGTAGGCGCCCTGCACGTAGCTCCAGATCTGGCTCTCGACGGACGGACCGTCCGCCATGCACTCGGGTCAGGAGCTGCCGAGCACGAACAGCACCACGACCTGTCCGTGAAAGTCGAACAACCGCCACGAGTACCCGTCCAGGTCGGTGCCCCGGAAATCGGGCGCGACGTTGCCAGCGTGGAGTGTGGCCGAGGCGGGGCTGGGCGCGGCGAGCGCGCCGGCGAGGATCAGGCTGGCAAGGAGCAGCGAGCGACGCGACATGCGGGACCTCCATGGCAGGGACGGCCTGCGGTACCCCGGATGGTAGCACCGGGATCACGTTTCGATGTGCCTGGCGTCGGCCAACAGCGGTAGCATCCGGTCCCGGCACCGTGATGACCCCTCCTCGTCGACCCGTTTCCGCGATCGGTTACTGGACGGCCGCACTGGCGCTCGCCGCCGGCCTGCAGCCCGCCATCGTCCACGCCCGCGCCCCCGACACGCTCACGGTGGTGACGCTCAACCTCTGGCACGACCAGCACGACTGGCCGAGCCGGCTCCAGCGGATCGTGACCGAGCTGCGTCCCCTCCGGCCCGACGTGGTGTGCCTGCAGGAGGTGCTGCAGAACCCCGGGCTCCGTAACCAGGCCGAGACGCTGGCCGAGAGCCTCGGCTGTCACGTGCAGTTCGCGAGCGTCGACGGGCCCGAGCGCCCGAAGCGTTACGGCAACGCGATCCTCACGCCGCACGAGGTCGTGACCGCCGGATCCCGGAACCTCGAACCGGCCGACGACTACCGCGCGGTGGCACACGTGCGGTTCACGTGGCGGGGCCGCGAGGTCGACGCCTACTCGACGCACCTTCACCACACGCCCGAGGGTGGGCACATCCGCGCGACGCAGATCCGCCACCTGCTGGCGTACGTGGACTCGACGCGCGGCGATGGGCCCGTCGTGCTGGCGGGGGACTTCAACGCCGAGCTCGGCACTCCCGAGATGGAGCAGGTCACGGTGCGCTACATCGACGCGTTCAAGGCCACGCATCCCAAGGCCACGCGCGAGGAGTCCGTGACGTTCAACCGACGCTTCGGGCCCGATCCGGGTGCGATCGACCACATCTTCGTCGAGCGGCAGGCGCGGGCCCGGCTCAAGCCCGTGGCGTGTGCCGTGATGTTCCGCAGCGTGGGTCCCGACAGCGTGTGGGCATCGGATCACTACGGAGTGATCGCACGGGTGTCGGCGGCGAAATAGAGAACTACCCGCCTGGGTGCGTGCGCCACACCCACAGCAGCACCAGCAGCGAGCCACTGGCGAGCCACATCGCGGTGCGGAGCGAGCGGGGTACGGCGCGGCCCGGCGGCGGCGAGCCGTCGGGCGAGCCGAACGCCCGCCGGATCTCGAACGCCGACACACCGAACGCGGCGAGCCAGGCGAGCATGACGCCGAACAGGAGCCCCGGCCGGCGGTGGTCGGCGAGCGTGCGCGCGACGTCGAGCCACAGGTACATGCCCGGCGTGCCGGGAGCGCCCGCGAGCGAGAGCAGCGCGTAGCCGCCGGCCGCGCCGCTCCACGGATGGCGGCGGAACAGCACCGACGCGCGCTCCTCGGGCCCCGCGGTGGCGGGCAGGAAGCGCGACAGCAGCGTCGCGCCGGTGGCGGCGAGGAGCATGTGGCCAGCCCAGAGCGCGAGCCCGCCGTGATCGGCGAACGGCTCGCGCGACGGTGCGGCGGCGAGCGAGGCGAGCACGAGTCCGCCCTGGAGGCTCACGAGCGCCCCCACGCGCCGCTCGGGCCGCGACTGGTAGCCGAGCGTCGCGGCGCCGCCCGCGAGGGCCGCGGCGGCGGCGAGCGTCAGGAGCGAGCGCACGAGCACGGCCGCGTCGTTGAACGCGGTGATGCCGTCCAGGTGACGGAGCAGCCACGCCGCGCCCGCGAGCTGCAGCGTGGCGGCCACGAACGGCGCCACGTGCGCGCGCGCGCCGTGGAAGAGATCGCCCGGCCAGAAGTGGAACGGCGCGCCGCCGAGGAGCACGAGCCCGGCCATCATCGACAGCGAGAGCGCCGCGGTCCACAGCGCGTAGGGATCCAGCGCCAGCGCCAGGGCCGGCCACTGCTCGCGTGCGCGCGCGCTTCCCGACGCCATGGCGAGCAGCGCGTCACCCGCCCAGGACAGCGCGAACGCGGCCGTGAGCACCCACATGATCTTGAGCGCGACCTCCGTCTGTGGCAGGTCGCGCGGGTCGTGCGCCAGCAGCGCGATCGACAGCCCGGCGGCGAGCGCCGCGCGCGCGGGCAGCAGCAGCCCCGGCCACGCCACCACCACCGCGAGCGGCACGAGCGTGAGCCCGACCACGCCCGCCTCGATCCACGGCTGCATCTCGCCCGCGCGCGCGTGCGCGCGGCGTACGAGCGTCGCCGCGCCCAGCGCCGCGAGCGGCGGCAGGAACGCCGTCCACACGAGCATCCAGGGCGGGAGCGAAAACGGGAACGTCATCGGAGCAGCGGCAGCAGCAGTGCCAGCACCGCCACGCCGACCAGGAACAGGAGGTACTCCTGCGCGTCGCCCGAGTGGAGGTCGCGCGCCGGCGCGCCGAGCGCGCGCGCCACGCTGGCGATCGCCGCCGCGAGCTGGCGCTCGATCACCGTCACCGCCCGGAACGTGGAGAGCGCGAAGTCGCGCGGCCCGCCCGAGCCGTGCTCGCGCACCATGCCGCTCGGGTCGGCCGCCGGGATCAGCCGGCGCACCGGCCACCACGCGAGCAGCGGCGGCAGCACGGCCGCGGCCGCGGCGAGCGGGCTCACGTGAAAGCCCTGCCGCCACGCCCACGCCAGCGACGCCGGGCCCACGAGCAGCGTGGCGACGGCGCCGAGGCGCGAGACGCGCGGGGCGCGGTCCTCGCGCCGCGCCATCGCGCGCCGCTCGGGAGCCTCGACCACGCGGTTGAGCCACAGCGCGCTCGCGATCATCACCGGCGCGGCGAGCACGAAGTACTCGACCGCGTGGAACTGGTGCTCGGCGAACCCGGCGTCGGCGAGCAGTGGCCACGCGAGCGAGGCTCCCGCGACCCAGCCCGCGAACCGCCAGAACCGGGTCAGCCGCGTGCCGCGGCGCACCGCCTGCCCGCGCAGCTCGGCGGCGAGCGCGATCAGCCGCCCGCCCGCGGCGCCGAGCCACAGGAGCCCCGCGATCTCGCCGCGCACCACGTCGCGCGCCACGAGCAGCGACGCCAGCGCCGAGTCGTAGACCACGAGCCAGCGCAGCGTGGCCGTGAGCGACCGCCGGCTGAACGCGCGCAGCGCGGCGAGCACCACGGCGAACATGAGCGCGAGCGTGGCGATCTCGCGCACGAGCGGCGCCGCGGTCCACACCGCGGCCTGCCGCCACAGCACGAGGAACCCGGTGACGGGCAGGATCGCCGTGAGCCACGGGCCCACCGGGCGCGCCGGACCCGTGAGATCGGGGAACGGGCGCGACAGCGGCAACGCCGCCATGAGCTCGAGCCCGGCCCAGAGCACCGCGAGCGAGGCGAGCGTGCGCAGGAGCAGCATGGGGTCGCGCGCCATCGGCAGCGGCGCCGGCATGAACGCGGGCGGCGTGATCGGCCCCGCGGCCGGCCCCGCCGGCACCGGCGCGAACACGAGCTTCAGCTCGGGCAGCGCCAGGAACAGCGCCGCCGCGAGCCAGAGCGCCATCGGCGGCCGCCTGAGCCAGCCCCAGCGCTGGAGCTGCTCGCCGCGGTCCGGCAGCGAGCGCGCCCAGAGCCAGAACGCGAGCGCCACCAACTCGAGCCCGATCGCCGCCCACGCGAGTCCCGGCATCATCAGCAGCAGCACGCCGACCGCGGCGCACGCGGCGCCGGCGTAGTTGGGGGGCACGCGCAACCCGGCGAACGCCATCGTCAGTCCTGGAGCTCGTGGGCGTCGGAGACGAACGCCGAGCCCGCGTAGCGCTCGCGGCCCTCGGCGATCCGCGCCACGATCAGGATCGAGAGCGCGGTGGCGAGCAGTGCCGCCCCCGCCGGCGCCCCCTCGTGCGCCACGTCCGCCGCGCGCGCCGAGGCGGTGAGCAGCTCGAGCCCGACGCCGAGTCCGCCGATCGCGAGCGAGGCGCGCCGGACGTGACGGCGCATCATCAGGTGCAGGAGTCCCAGCCCGACGAGCAGCGCGCCGAGCGAGGCGCGCCGGGCATCGTCGGGCTGGAACGTCTGCCGCCAGACGGCGGCGAGCATGAGCGCCAGGAACGCGAGCCCCAGGGGCAACGCGACCGCGCCGGCCTCGAATCCCCGCCGGCGGGGCGGGATCGGCAGCAGGTCGGCGCGTTCGGCCATGCCCGCCTGCCAGGCGGTCGCCAGCCACAGCACCACCCAGGTGGCGCGCGCCCACCACGGCACGGCCAGCTCGGTCAGGAGCCCGACCGCCAGCGCGCAAACGAGGGCGGCGCCGCGGGCGAGGACGCGCCCGGGGAGGAGCGTCGCCACGAGGATCGCCCCCGGCAGGGCGAGGAGCCGCGCGAGGTGGAACGGGCCCAGCGTGGTCCAGGCCTCGAGCAGGTGCATCCGGGTCCCTCCGGTTGTGCTGCGACAATTGTTGCTGGCCGCTCCAAGGCCCTCAGGACGGGTTTCCCACACCGTCCTGCAACGACTTACGGCCGCGATCCGGCCCGGCAACAATCCTCGCACCACAAGCTACGGGATGTGGACGGCCTCCGCCGCACGCAGGGCGGCCACGAAGGCATCCGCATTCCCCGCCTCGCGCAGCGACTGGCGGACCGACTCCTCCTTGAGCAGCCGCGAGATGTTGGCCAGGACCTTCACGTGGAGCGCCCCTCCGCTCTCGGGCGCGACGAGCAGGATGAAGAGCCGGGCGGGCTCGCCGTCCACGGATTCGAACTCGATCCCCTCCAGGCAGACCCCGCACGCGGCGACCATGCGGTCGACCAGCTTCGCTTTGCCGTGCGGGATGGCGACGCCGTTCCCGATCCCGGTGCTCATCATCGCCTCCCGGCGCAGGACGCGATCCAGCACCTCGCCGTGGCTCTCGATGCCGTGCGCCGACTCGAGCAGCTCCACCAGCTCGGCGATGGCGTCGCGCTTGGTGCGCGCGCGCAGCCGCGTGTTGACCGCCTGGGGATTGATGAGTTCGGTGAGCCGCATGTTCCGCTCCGCGAGTGGGGACCACGGGAGTTCAGCGTGTCATCGCAAACTAGAGAGCACGCCGCCCAGCGTCAAGCCTCAATCCCCGTGGGACGCAATGCGCTACGCCGCACCGACGCACCGCGCCGCCGGCCTGCCGCGCCGGTCGGGCGGGGGCTCCCGGGCGTCGGAATCCGGTCACGTCCGGGCAAGGCCCGGTGTACTACTTCACAACAGGCGACGGGCACGAGCGCGCAGCCGGAGTCGACGCTGGCAGCGCGCGGGGATCCGTCGCAGGTTCCCGGATCGGAGGTTCCAATGACGTGGTCGCTGCGACTCGCTCTCGCGGCGTGCGTGCTCGCCGCCGCGACCGGCGGCAGCAGGCCGGCGCGCGCGGCAGAGCCCGGCGTGCGTGCGGAGCTCTACAACGGGATGGCGCGGATCACGCTCGAGGGCAGCTACGTGGGAGCGCGCTACACGGTCCGCCGGGCCGAGACCAGGGAGCGGCCGTTCCAGGTGCTGGGCGAGCAGAACGCGCTGTGCACCGGCGACTGCACCATCCTGGACCCCGACGCCCTCGTCGGGGCGACGTATTTCTACCGCTTCGACGTGAGCGGCGCGGACGGCGTCCCGCGCACGTACGGGCCCTATGCGGTGACGATCGGTGGCCGGGCGGCCGAGGGGCTGGGCGCGAGCCCGTCGCCGAACCCGCTCCGCGATCGCGGCACGCTGCGGGTGACGGCAGGCCTCGCGGTCGGGGCTCGTGCCGGCAATCCCGGCCGGGCGATCGGGCTCCCGGGCGCGGTGACGCTCGTGGACATGAGCGGCCGCGTGATCCGCACGCTGTGGCGCGGCACGTTCGACCGGCTCACGTTCGACGTGCCGTTCAGCGCGCGCGACGAGCAGGGCCGGGCGATCCCGCCCGGGCTCTATTTCGTCGTGATCAACGCCGGCGAGCACCGCTCGATCTCGCGCGTCGCCGTCGTGCGCTGAGACCGCCGAGGCGCCCCGGGTCGCTGTCGCGGAGCGCGTAACCGCTGCTCTCCACGCGCGTTCGCGCACGTCGCTGTGCTACACTTTTCGTTCAGTCCGAGCGGTGTATCGGCAGCGTCGTGCACGACATCACCCCGTGAGGCCACCCCCAGTGTCTCAGGGCCGCAGGTTCGTGGCTGGGCAGCCGCCAGGGAGGCAGGGCAGCCCGTGAAGCAGCAGCACATCGCATTTCGTGACCTCCTCGAGCGGCTGCTCCCGATCGAGGAGCTGCCCTCGGTCGACCGCCTGCGCGTGCAGCGCGCGCTGCGATCGGGGATCGCGATCGAGGTCGAGCGCGCCGCACTGCGCGCGATCGACCTGCTCGAACAGCAGGGCGCGATCCGCCGCCTGCCCGCCGAGATGAGCGCGGGCGGCGGACCGCAGGTCCGCTACCAGCGCCGCGACGATCTCGACATCATCACGCTGCAGCTGCCGGGCCCGCGCGTGCGCGACGGCATCACCATCGTGGCGAAGAGCGCGTTGCCGATGCAGGCGCCGGCGCGGCTGGACCAGGTGCGGCGGCTCGTGCGGCTCGACGACCCGCTCACGTTCGCCGACCCGCGCACGGGCACGACGCGCGCGGGACTTCGCGAGCAACTGGACCAGGCCGGGCGCGAGCTGCTGGGCTCGGAGTCGGTGCGCTACTTCGCGCGCGGCGAGGACGAGCCGGGAGCGCCCACCATGGCGCCACTCGACCGCTCGCTCGCGGACGACGCGCTCAAGCACCACGGCATGCTCTTCTACTGCCCCGACACCGAGCGCTCGAGCGTGCTCATCCATCCCGGCCGCAGCGTGAACACTCGCGCGCTGGTGATGGTGGCGGTGACCGGAAGCGAGGGCCAGCCGCTCGGCCTCCTCGAGGTGCACCACGCCGACCCCGATCCGCTCCGGCCGGCCGACCTGGCCCTGGTGGCGCTGCTCGCCGAGTTCGCGGGCGGCGTGCTCGAGCGCGCGACGCGCATCGAGAAACTGGTGTTCGTGGACCCGCTCACCACGGCCTACAACCGCTCGTACTACGACCTCCAGATCCGCAACGAGATCGCCCGCGCGCAACGCGAGCAGAGCTCGCTGGCGCTGCTGATCGCCGACATCGACGACTTCAAGTCTTTCAATACTTCATTTGGCTATGAAGCCGGGAACCAGGTGCTGGTGCAGGTGGCGGCATCGCTGCGGGCCGGCGTGCGGCCGTTCGATACCGTGGCGCGCTGGGGCGGCGAGGAGTTCGCGGTGCTCCTGACGCCGCCGGTGATCGAGGACGACGTGCTCGCCATCTCCGAGCGTCTGCGCGCCGCGGTGGAGAACACCGCGATCCGGCTGGAGGGCCTGGACGGCCGCGCCCACCGCGTGAACGTCACCGTGAGCGCCGGGGTGGCCATGTTCCCCGACCACGCCGACAACGCGCAGGACCTGTGGCGGCTGGCGAACCAGGCGCTGCTCCAGGCCAAGCGCCCGCCCAAGAACCAGGTGGTGTTCTACCGCCCCAAGGGCGAGCGCGGGTTCGGGACGAAGGCGTAGGGGCGGGCCCGGGGAGCGATTTTCCTGCCCCCGACCGGTCGCGAACGGCGCTAGTCTTGGGGTATGCGCTCGCTCCTCGCCACCGCCGCCTCCCTGCTCGTCATCCTCGCCGCCGGCGTCGCCTCGGCGAACGAGACGCAGAGCGGGACGCGCATCCGCTGGAACGCCTGCTTCGGCGACGGTGGTGCCATCAATCGCGACTTCGCCTGCAACACCAACACCGGCAGCGAGCAGCTCGTGTGCTCGTTCACGCTCTCGGCGCCGGTGGACAGCGTCTACCAGATCGACGCGTTCGTGAACCTGGCGTTCGCGGGCGGCACGGTGCCGCCGTGGTGGCTGTTCCGGACCGCGGGCGCCTGCCGGGGCACGTCGCTCGGCAGCTCGACCGTGCCCGCGCCGACGGCCTCGGCGTGCATCGACTGGGCGGATGGTTCTCGCGACGCGCTCCTCACCTACCGGCCGGGTCTCTTCTCCGCGTACATCTCGCAGATCGAGATCCTGACGCCGTTCACGGCGTACGTGCCGTTCGACCTGGTCGCCGGGCAGGAGTATTTCGTGTTCTCGGCGGTTATTAATCACATGAAGACCGTGGGCACGGGCTCGTGCTCGGGTTGCACGATGGGCGGCTGCATGGGGTTCGTTCGTGCGACGCTCATCCGCTCCGCACCGGGCACGTACATGCCCGTGCCCGAGCCATCCGGCGACGTCTTGGTCGGACCCATCCCCGGGGAGGGCCAGGCCGCCACCTGGCAGGGCGGCGCCGGGATCGCGATCCCGAACTACGGCGGCGCCGGCTGGACCTACTGCCCGGGCGCGACCGCGGCGCGGAACTCGACGTGGGGCGACGTCAAGGCGCTCTACCGGTGAGGCGCGCCTGACGCGCGCCTCGGCGCCATCGCCGCTCAGTCGCTCGGCAGCTCCTTGTAGAGCATGCGCGCGAGCGAGGACAGCTGCGGCTCGCGGCCGAGCTTGTCGAGGTCGTCGCGGAGCTTGAACCGCAGCCCCGGCTCCTCCTGGCTGGCGTCGAGCAGGTTGAATACGCGGATCACGATCGCCCGGACCTCGGGCTTCATGCGCACCGATACGTCTTTCATCTGAAAAATAATGCGCCCCAACTTGGTCGAAGTATCGAGTTTCTTCTTCATGCGAGCGACTTCTCGGGCTTGCGCGCGGGCTTCGCGCGGCTGAACCGGAGTTCGCCCGACTCGACCGCCACCTCGACGGCGTCGCCGGCCTTGAACGTGCCCTCGAGGAGCTTCATCGCCAGCGGGTTCTGCAGCCGGCGCTGGATCGTCCGCTTGAGCGGCCGGGCGCCGAACTGCGGGTCGTAGCCCTCGGCCGCGAGCGCGTCGAGCGCGCCGTCGGTGAGCACCAGGTCGACGCCGCGCTCTTGCAGCAGCTTCTTCAGCGAATCGGTGTGCAGCTCGACGATGTGCCGGATCTGCTCGCGCGAGAGCTGGTGGAAGATCACGATCTCGTCGAGCCGGTTCAGGAACTCGGGCCGGAAGTGCTGGCGGAGCGCACGCTGGACGAGCGCCTCCATCTCGGCGCGGTCGCGCTCGCCGAACTCCAGGATCGCATCCGATCCCAGGTTGCTGGTCATGATCACGATCGTGTTGCGAAAGTCGACCGTGCGCCCCTGGCCGTCGGTGAGCCGGCCGTCATCGAGGAGCTGGAGCAGCACGTTGAGCACTTCCGGATGCGCCTTCTCGATTTCATCGAGGAGCAGAACCGCATAGGGCCGGCGGCGGACGGCCTCGGTGAGCGCACCGCCCTCCTCGTAGCCGACATAGCCGGGTGGTGCGCCGATCATGCGCGCCACGCTGTGCTTCTCCTGGTACTCGCTCATGTCGAGCCGCACCATGGCGTGCTCGTCGTCGAACAGGAACTCGGCGAGCGAGCGCGCCAGCTCGGTCTTGCCGACGCCCGTCGGCCCGAGGAACAGGAACGAGCCCACCGGGCGCTTGGCGTCCTGGAGCCCGGCGCGTGCGCGGCGCACGGCCTCGCTCACCACGCGCACGGCCTCGTCCTGGCCGACGACGCGCTGGTGCAGCCGCGCTTCCATCTGGACCAGCTTCTGGACCTCACCCTCCAACAGCCGTGAGACCGGGATGCCGGTCCACTTGCCGACGACTTGGGCGACGTCCTCTTCGTCGACTTCTTCTTTCAGCATTCTCTGCTTCTGCTGCAAAACGGCCAGCCGGGCGGACTCCTGGTCGAGCTGCCGTTGCAGGAGCAAGAGATCGTTGTTGCGGATGCGCGCCACGGTCTCGAGGTCGCCTTTGCGCTCGGCCTTGGCCTCGTCGATCTTCAGCTTCTCGCGCTCGGCCTTCAGCTCGCGGATCCTGGTGACGATGGTCTTTTCCTTCTTCCAGTGTTCCTCGAGGCCGGAGAGTTCGGTACGCAGGCGCTTCAATTCGTCATCGAGGCGCGCGAGGCGCGCCTTGGTGGCGTCGTCGGTCTCCTTGGCGAGGCCGATGCGCTCGATCTCGAGCTGGCGGACGCGCCGATGGATCTCGTCCAGCTCGACGGGCATGGAGTCGATCTCCATGCGCAGCCTCGACGCCGCCTCGTCGATCAGGTCGATGGCCTTGTCCGGAAGGTGCCGGTCCGCGATGTAGCGGCTCGAGAGCATGGCGGCGGCCACGAGCGCCGAGTCCTTGATGCGGATGCCGTGGTGCACTTCATAGCGCTCTTTGAGACCGCGCAGGATCGCGATCGTGTCCTCGACGCTCGGCTCGCCCACGAACACGGGCTGGAACCGGCGCGCGAGCGCGGCGTCTTTTTCGACGTGCTTGCGATACTCGTCCAGCGTCGTGGCGCCGACGCAATGGAGCTCGCCGCGCGCCAGCGCGGGTTTCAACAGGTTGCTGGCATCCATCGCCCCTTCGGCACCACCCGCCCCAACCAGGGTGTGAAGCTCGTCAATAAACAAGATAATTCGATTATCGGGGTTCGTGGTCTCTTTCAAGACGGCCTTCAAACGATCCTCGAACTCGCCGCGGAACTTGGCGCCGGCGATGAGCGAGCCGAGGTCGAGCGCGATCACGCGCTGGTCCTTGAGGCTCTCCGGCACGTCGCCCGACACGATGCGCTGCGCCAGTGCCTCGGCGATCGCGGTCTTCCCCACGCCCGGCTCGCCGATCAGGATGGGATTGTTCTTGGTCCGCCGCGACAGCACCTGGACGACCCGTCGCACCTCGTCGTCGCGGCCGATCACGGGATCGAGCTTGCCGGCGCGCGCGGCGGCCGTGAGGTCGCGGCCGTACTTCGAGAGCGCCTGGAACTTGTCCTCGGGGCTGTCGTCGGTGACGCGCTGTCCGCCGCGCACGCCGGCGAGCGCCTTCAAGAGCGCGTCGGGCGTGATGCCGGCCCGCGCCAGCGCTTTCTGCGCCACGTTTGCATGCGCGGGGTCGGCGAGCGCCATGAGCAGGTGCTCCACGCTCACGAACTCGTCCTTCAACCGCGCGGCATGGTCCTCGGCGCGATCCAGGACGGAGCGAAGGTCGGTGCCGAGATAGGCCTGTCCACCCTGGACGCGCGGCAGCGAGTCGAGCGCCTGCTCCACGGTCTGGGCGAGTGTCGCCGCGTTGACGCCGAGTTTCTGCAGGACCGCGGCGATCGTGCCCTCACCCTCGGTGAGCAGCGCCGCCAGCAGGTGCTCGGGCTTGAGTTCCTGGTGCGAGCGATCGCGCGCCACGCGCTGCAGGCGCTCCAGCGCCTCGCGCGACTTCACGGTGTACCGATCGAGATCCACGCTGCCTCACCTCCGCCACGTGTCGATGCGGAAGGTAGCACAGCGATGCGTGGAGTTGCGGCGCGGTTTACGCAGCCCGGTCGATCCAGGGGAGGAGCAGCGGCATCAGGCGACGGGCGAGTTCCGGATACTCCATCGCGAACCACACCGCCTTCTTGAGCGAGTTCCACTCGAGCTCGTTGTTCTCGACGCGGCGCGAGAGATCCAGCAGCCGTGCGCGCGTCTCCGACTGGCGCGTCGCGGGCACGCCGAGCATCGTGAGCTCGTCGACGATCGAGATGATCGCGATCGCGTCGGGATCGTTGAAGCCATGACCCTCCGGCTCGTGCGCCGGGCGCTGCACCTTGCGCCCGGTGGCGCCGAGCACCGGCGACGAGCGCATGAAGTCCTCGGTCGCGCGCGTCAGCTCGGCGGAATCGGCGCGCGAGATCGACCCGCCCGGCGTCGCATCCCTGGCGTCGTCCGCCGCCGGCGGCGTCGGCGCGACGTGACGTGGCGCCTCGGCACTTGCAGCATTGCTTGCGGCATTGACCCCATGGGCTTCAGGAGGCGTGGGATCGACGTTGAACTCGGGATCACTCGCGAGCGGCGGGACCACGGAGAGCGGCGGGCGACCCGCGGGCGTCGCGGGAGCCGACGGCGCAGCGGCAGCCGGTGACGCGGGCTGGCCGGTTCCCGCACCGCCCTCGGCGCCGCCCCGGAACTCGGGGCTGATGAGCGACTCGATCGAGACCTTCTCGATACTGCTGCGCAGCGTCGTCGGCCGCGACATCACCACCGACATGCCGGAGTCCGTGGGCGTGCTCGCGGCGGGCGGTGGCGGCTGCGGCGCGGGAACCTGAGCTCTTCCGCCCGCGGCGGGCGCAGCGGGAGGCTGGGTCTGCGGCTGCTGCTTGGGCCACGATTTCGAGCGGGGCCTCGCGTCCACTTCTTCTCCCACCGGGATGATGTCCAGCGCGCGCGGCAGCGCTTGCGGCATCGCGCCGGAGCTGCCCACGTTCTCCTGCGGCGGCTGCTGCATGGGCTTGGCGGCGAAGCCACCGAGGCCGAGCAGGTCGCGGAGCTTGGCGGCCACGCCGAGTCCCTTGCGCGCCGGACGCGCCTCCGCGGGCAGCGGCGCGGGCGGAGGCGGCGGCGACGGCGCGTGATGCGGATGCACGCCCAGGGGCGGCAGGCCCTCGGGATCGGCTTCCACGAACTGCTCATCCGCCGCGCTGAGGTCGCCGCTCGGCAGGTCCACGGTCGGGAACCCGTCCTCGAAGCCGCTCTCCTCGGTCAGCAGCACCTGGTCGCTGGTCTCGGGCACGCCCTGGGTGCGGATCTCCTCGATGAAGCCGTTGAGCACGCGCGCGGCTTCCTGGCAGCCGCGGCTGAAGCTCTCGCGCTGCGCGCGCATGTCCGCGCGCGGGTCCACGGGCGAGAACGGGATGCGGCGGAATCGCTCGGCATGGTCCTGGTCCGCGGGCCAGATCCGCTGCGTGGTCGTGATCGCGTTCTGCCGCCAGTTCTTGAAGCTGGGGTCGCGCGACGTGGCGTTGCGCAGCCCGGTGAGCTCGCCGACCAGGTCCTGCAGCCACTGCGTGGCGCGCTCGATCGACTCGTGCGGGCTCAAGCGCCGACCTCGTTGCAAACGCTTGCTTGCGCTCGCGCAGCGATGCCGAAGGACCTGACGAGCGGCGTGCCGATCAGTGTGACAAGCGGCGTGACCAGCCTTGTGAAAAGCCTTGTGACGAGCCTTGTGAATAGCCCTGTGAAGAAAAACTTACCAGTCCGAGAAGCGTTCCTCGCGCCAGGGATCGGCCTCGTTGTGGTAGCCGTTCCGCTCCCAGAACCCGGGGGCGTCGCGCTCGACCAGCTCGATCCGGGTGATCCACTTGGCGCTCTTCCAGAAGTAGCGCCGCGGGACCACGAGCCGCAGCGGCCAGCCATGGTCGGGCGTGAGCGGCTCACCGTCGTGCTTGTCCGCGAGCAGAACATCATCCTGGTCGAACTCCGTGAGCGGGAGGTTGGTGGTGAACCCCTGCTCGGCATGGATCACTGCGAATCGGGCCGAGGTCTTCGGCACGGCGCGCCTGAGGACTTCCCTGATCGAAACGCCTTCCCAGACATTGTCGTACCGGCTCCAACGCGTGACGCAGTGGATGTCGGAGTGCACCTGCACGCGAGGCAGGGCCTGGAAGTCCGTCCACGTCCAGCGCTGGGGATGCTCCACGAGCCCGTCGACGCGCAGTTCCCACTGGTTGAGGTCGACGCGTGGCACCGAGCCGTAGTGGAGCACCGGCCACTTCTGGGTCTGGATCTGCCCCGGCGGGAGCCGAGGCTCGCGACGGGGACTGTCGATCCGGTTATCGGCGGCTTGCGAATCGATTTCCATCTGATTCTCCGGGATCCCTCGAGCGGCCCGACCGCGGCCCATGCGGGCCGCCAGCGTAGCAGTCCCGGCCCGCGCTCGTGGCGGAACACTCGTTCTGCACCCAACTCCAGAAGAAAGTCCTGGACGGCGATCACGTTGTCCGCCGCGTCCTGCTTACGGACCAGCGCCCCGGGTGTGAAAACGCGACCGGCGCGCCCCGCCGCTCGACTGCGAGCGGCGATGCGCGCCGGTGGTCCGGGTCAGCGGGTCGGGACTAGAAATCCGTGCTCAGGTTGGCGAAGAACGACCGGCCCGGCTCGTCGAGCGTGCCCAACGCCAGGCGGTACGAAGCGTCGGCGATGTTCCGGCAGCCCACGACCAGGCGCTGGCCGGTCGGCGTGCGCACGCCCATCGTGAGGTCCGCCACCATCCACTCCTTCTTGAACTCGTTGACCTGCGGCACGCCCGGCGTGGCTGGGGGCAGGCGGTTCGTGCGCCACGAGTAGCGCGTGCCGGCCTCGACCCAGCCGCGCGTCTGCGGCTGCGTCCAGCGCACCGACAGCGTGCCCCGGAACGGCGGCACGCCCGGCAGCGGCGCCTTGTCCTGCGTGATCCCATAGAGCGCAGTGATGGCCTCGGGGCTGGTGATGGTGCCCACCGCGCCGGTCATCGTGGCGCGCGCGCGCCAGTCGCGCTGGAAGTCGATCTCACCTTCGACTTCACCGCCCCAGATCTTGGCTTCAGAGATATTCGTGTATTGGTACGTGGGCTGACCCTGCGCCTCGGGCACCGGCGCGACCTGCACGGCGTCGATCAGGTCCTTGTACGTTGAGAGAAAAAGATTGCCCGAGGCTGCGAACGGTCCGGGATTCCAGCGCAGGCCGCCGTCGTAGGAGATGCTCTTCTCCGGCGTGAGCTGCGGGTTCCCGATCACGTAGCCGACGCTCGCGGCGCCGTTGAAGTAGAGGTCCTGCGCGTTCGGCTGGCGATGGCCGTTCGCGACGTTCGCCGTGACCCGCAGGTCGCGGATCGGCTGCCACACCGCGCCGATCGAACCGCTGAACGCGTCGTCGCGCGTGGCGTACTCGTTGTACGAGAACCCGGGCGAGCTCGGGCCCGCCTCGGTGTGGGTGTGGTAGTGCGTGTAGCGGCCGCCGACGCTCAGCGTCCAGAGCGGCGACACGTACCAGTCGTTCTGCGCGTACAGGCCCAGGCTGTTGAACTTGCCGTCCGGCACCGACTGCGTGGTGTAGGTCGACGTCGGGCCCGGGGTGCCGGCGTAGTCGTACGTGCGCCGGCGCTCGTTCTCGCCGCTCGTGTAGTCGTTGGCGAAGTCGAGCCCGGCCGTCCACAGGTAGCTCTTCGTCACCTTGGACGTCGCCTGGATCTGCGTGCCGATCGTGCTCAGGTCGAAGAAGCGGTCCTGATCCGTGAGCGCGCTCGTCGAGCCGTTCGGGGTCAGCCCGAACGAGGGATACATCGAGGCGTCCAGCGTCTGGGTCGAGAAGAAGTTGCGACGCTCGCGCTGGTAGTAGACGCGAACGCGCGAACTCGAGAGCCAGCTGTCCTCGTTGTACTTCTCGTCCACCGTCACGTGCGTGACGTCGCGGTCGTAGTAGGCGTACTTGAAGTCCTGCGACGCGCCGGGCTGCTCGAACGACAGACCGGGGATGCCGATGTCGTTGCCGCGATAGAGCTGGTAGCCGGCGCTCACGTTCAGGCGACGGGAGTGCTCGTAGTTCAGCCCGACGAGGCCGTTCCAATCGCCGTAGGCCGAGTTGTGGATCTTGCCGGCCGCCGACTCCAGGTCCTTGGCGTCGTGCCAGCCGCCGGCGAGCACCGCGCTCAGCTTGTCCGCGTGCGGGCGCACTTCCACCTGACCCCCGAAGAGGTCCTCGGCGCTCGAGCCGCCGAACGAGGCGTGGCCGTTCATGCCGCGCGCCTCGGCGTACTGCGATGCCGGCTGCGCGGCCCGGGTGATGATGTTGATGGCGCCGCCGATCGCGTCGGAGCCGTAGGCCACCGACGACGGGCCACGCACGATCTCGATGCGCTCGATCTGGTTCGCGTCCACGAGCGAAGGGTGCGGTCCGTTGCCGCGGGCGCTGTTCATGGGCATGCCGTCCACGAGCACGAGCACGCGCTGGCCAGAGAGGCCGCGCAGCACCGGGCGCTGCTCCCACGGGCTGTCCTTGGCGTTGTCCGCGCCGGGGATCTGCTGGAACGCGTCGCTGATGACGCCGGGGATCATGTCGCGGAGCTGGCTCTGCGACAGGAACGACGTCGCCTGCGGGGACTCGAAGTACCGGCGCGGATAGCGCGAGCCGGTGACGACGGTCTCCTTGAGGAACGTGGCGGGCCTGCTCGTGTCGGCGAGCACCGAGCGGGCGGTCGTGGCCTTGACGGCCGTCGGCGACGTCGGGGCGGTGGTTGTTGCGGCCGGCTGCGCCGCGGCGGCGGCGGCGTCGGCGGCAGCGTCGTCGGCCGCGCGGGCCGACCCGCACGCCAGCGCGCCGAGCACGGCGCCGAGCGCGAGCACCGAACGGAGATGCGCGAGCTGGAGACGAGTGAACATCTGAAGAGTCCTTTCTCGAGCGACACGGTGGTTCTTCACATGTGAGACTGACCTAATGGCCGTACATGTGAGACTGACCTAAGGGCCATACATGTGAGACGGCGTCGCGTCGGTCGATGCGGTTCGCATCCCGCGCGAGGCGGAATCCGTCGCGCGTCTTATCGGCAGGTTCGGAGCCGGTTACACCCAGATCTCGTGAAGAAATGCTTGTTCGAACGTTCACCGAACGTGCGAACTGCGCCGGACCGTGCACGGGCGTGCCGGTGGCCCCGCCAGCGGGCGTCTGACGGCGCGGGGGCTGGAACCGCTTACGCGCAGCCGCTGGGCCGTGCGGGCGGGTGTCTGACGGCGCGGCGGCTGGAACCGCTCACGCGCAGCCGCTGGGCCGCGCGGGCGGGCGTCTGACGGCGCGGGGATGGAACCGCTCACGCGCAGCCACCGGGCCGTGCGGGCGGGCGTCTGACGGCGCGGGGATGGAACCGCTCACGCGCAGCCACCGGGCCCCGCGGGCGGGTGTCTGACGGCGCGGCGGCTGGAACCGCTCACGCGCTGCCACTGGGCCCCGCGGGCGTGCGCCTGCGGGCTGAGACCGCTTCTTGAAAGAAGCGTCAATCGTCCTGGGTGGGCTTCCCGCGCGAGCGCTTCGCGGCCGCGTGGTGCTGCTTGCCCGCCAGCCGCCGTTCCTGCGAGGCCTTGGTCGGGCCGGTGGGCACGCGGGGCTTGGGCTTTCGCCTCCTCGCCTCGAGCGCCCGCCAGATGCGCTCGAGCGCGATCTTGCGATTGCGCAGCTGCGAGCGGTCGTCGCTCGCCACGCGGACGATGCCGCTCGGCCGATGGGTCATGCGCACCGCGGACTCGGTCTTGTTGCGGTGCTGGCCGCCCGGGCCCGAGCCCCGGTAGGTCTCGACGTCGCAGTCTTTCAGGAGCTTCTGGAGATACACGGGCAACGGCATGTGAAGAGCGTACGACACCGGCGCGGGCCCGTGCGAGCGTGCGACCGCGACCGGTAGCGGCTCCGTACTTCCACGAATTGCGAAGCAAGCGCTCCCATGGCTAGGTTCCGGCCATGAACATTCCCCCCTTCTCGGTGTTTTCAGCGATCAGCGAGCTGTTCGTGACGGCCGGCGTCTTCTATGTCATCCGCAGGAACTGGACCCGGCAGCCGTTCCCGTTCGCGCTCTTCCTGACCGTGTCGTTGTTCGAGGCGCTGGTGAACGTGATGTACATGGCCAATCGGAGCGCCGCCGCCTCGGTGCCGGGGACCAAGGAAGCGCTGTCCACGGGGATGAAGCTCGCGTACGCCGGCCATGGCCTGCTCTCGCTCGTGGCCTACCTGGTGTTCGTGGTGCTCGGCGTGCTCGCGTACCAGGAGCAGAAGGCCGGCCGCTGGTTCTTCCGCGAGCGGCCGGCGCTGACGTGGACGTTCCTCGTGATCTGGGTGATCAGCATCGGCTCGGGCGAGGCCATCTTCACGCTGCGTTACCTGGTGTGAGCGGCGGGGACCCGGCCCGAGCCGGCAACATCGTGCCCTTCGCGCCGCCGCGCGCGCGGCGACTGCGCGCGCCGCTGCTGGTCCTGCTCTGGTGGCTACTGGGGATCGAGGCGCTGGGCGGGCTGCTTATTTTTTTCATGCGCCTGGCTGCAGGCGCGATGCCGGGTGAGACGATTCATGTAATCGCGGGCGTGGGGCTCACGCTGGCCTACGTCGTCTATCAAGTCCAGCACTGGGGGCGCGTGGCGCCGTGGCGGGGGCGGCTTGACTACGCGCTGGGCCTGATCGGTGCGATCGCGATGGGCCTCACGCTGGCGACGGGCTACGTGCTGGCGTGGCCGTGGTGGCGCGTGCGCATCCTCGCGCGCGCGCATGACCCGATCGCGTACTCGTCGTTCGTGAGCGGCGCGCACAACATCATGAGCATGCTCGTGTTGACGTTCGTGCTGGCGCACCTGGCGGCGGTGTTGCTGCGGGAGCGCGCGGGGAGGCGTTGAACGCTCTGTTTCTTGTGAGCCATGCTAGTAGCTGACGCTCGTGCTCTCGCACATGGCGGCGGTGTTGCTGCGGGTGCGTGCGGGGAAGCGCTGAGCGCTCGATGCTGCTTATATGAGCCATGCGAGTAGCTGACGTGCGTGCTCTCGCACATGGCGGCGGTGTTGCTGCGGGAGCGTGCGGGGATGTCGGAAACTCTTTGCTTCTGCTGAACTCCCGGGCGCGCTGAACGTGCCAGAATGGCGCCGGCTCCCGCCCCCGCGAGAATCCGCCCCCGCGGAGTTTCGCGATGGTCTCATCCTCGCGGTTGCACCTGCTCAACCATGAGCTGCTTCGTGCCCTGGATGACGTCGTTGCCCGGGACCGTGCCACGACAGCCGAGATGCTCGTACTGATCGGCGAGGTGGAGAGGCGAAGGCTCTACGCAGCTTCCGGATTCGAGTCCATGCACCGGTACTGCGTCGGCAAGCTCAAGATGTCCGGCGACATGGCGTACAAGCGGGTCAGGGCGGCCCGCGTGAGCCGCCGATTCCCATCCGTGCTCGAGGCCGTCACGGACGGCCGGCTGAACGTGAGCACGCTCGTCCGCCTCACGCCGCACTTGAGGTGGATGCCCGCAGCGGCTGGACTTGAACTGCTCGCGGCCGCCGAGGGAAAGAGCCGGGATGACCTCGAGCTGCTGATCGCCGGGCGATTCCCCCAAGCCGACCTACCCACGGTGGTGCAACGCGTTCCGCCCGTCGACACGCCGGACGATTTGGCCCCGGGGCCAATCCAGGACAATCCCATGACGTCGGCGGCCGAGCCTGCGGCCGGCTTGTGCTCGGTGGGAGACCGCGTCGACGACAGTTCCGGATCGGATCGACCGTCGGCAGGCGAAGAAGGCCCATCGCTGGCGACTCCCTCGCCACAGCCGATCCCCGTCCCCCAGTACCCGCGCGTCGCACCCCTGTCGCCCGGTCGATTCGCGCTGCAGCTCACCGTGTCCCAGGAGACGCACGACAAGCTTCGTCACGCGCAGGCCCTCCTGGCGCATGCGGTCCCTTCCGGCGAGCTCGCGGAAGTCCTCGATCGCGCGCTGGACGCCTTGATCGCGAAGCTCGAGAAGCAGAAGTTCGCTGCGACCGACAAGCCGCGTACGCCCCGCGCGTCGTCGAGTGCGCGCCATGTCCCCGCCCACGTGCGACGCGCGGTGAAGAAGCGCGACAAGGGTCAGTGCACGTACGTGAGCTCTGACGGCCACCGATGCGAGGCGCGGAAGTTCCTGGAGTATGACCACGAAGTGCCGCTCGCACGTGGCGGAAAGACGTGCGCTGCCAACCTTCGACTACGATGCCGCGCGCACAACCAGCTGGAAGCGGAGCGCGTGTTCGGGGCCGGGTTCATGGAGGGGAAGCGCGGCCAGCGGGCTAGTTCGCTTGATGAGCCCCAGAACGGATCCGCTCGACCCGACCCTCCCTGAGGTCCGCCGTCACGCCCCCAGCCACCTCGCCAGCCAGGCATGGACTTCCTGGTACCAAAGCAGCGAGTTGCGCGCCTTGAGCACCCAGTGATTCTCGTCGGGAAAATAGACGAGCCTCGCGGGCACGCCTTTCGCCTTGAGCACGCCGTAGATCAGCAGTCCCTGTCCGACCGGCACGCGGTAGTCGCGCTCGCCATGGATGACCAGCATCGGCGTGTTCATGCCCTTCGCGAACCGCACGGGTGACCACAGGTCCTGCTTTTCGAGACCCTCCCAGGCCTCGCCTCCCGCAGCCTTGCCGCGACCCTGCGTGATGTCGCTCGCGTATTGAGCGGTCAGGTCGGCCACGCCGGCGTGATTGACGATGCACTTGAAGCGGTCCGTGTGCCCGGCGATCCACGTCACCATGTAGCCGCCGTAGCTGCCGCCTGTAACCGCCATGCGCTTCTCGTCGACCAGACCTGAAGTGATGAGCAAGTCCGTGGCCTTCATGATGTCTTCGAATGGCCGCGCGGCCCACTCGCCCTGGATGCGCTGGGCGAAGTCCTGGCCCCAGCTCGTGGAGCCCTGGAAGTTCACGAGCGCCACGATGTAGCCAGGCGCCGCGAACGCCTGGGCGTTCCAGCGCGCGTGCCAGAGATCGCCAAACGTGCCGTGCGGCCCGCCATGGATCATGTGCACCAAGGGATACTTCTTCCCCGCGACGAAGTCGGGTGGCATCACCAGGAACATCTGCACGTTCTCGCCGCGCGAACCTTCGAACGTGATCTCGCGGACTTCCCCGGTGTGGTAGCGCGCCGCGCCCTCGTCGGTGAACTGCGTCACCCGCCTCGCCGGGCCGCCGATCTGCGCGACGACGTGAACCTCGGCCGCAGCGGCCAGCGTCTGCCAGAGAAACGCCACACGGCCGCCGGCAAGCACCGCCGGCGACGACGCGCTGCCGTCGCCGGTGAGCGCGCGAGGCTCGCCGTTGCCGGAGTGCGCAAAGAGCTTCAAGCGCGCGTTCTGCTCGGCCTCGAACACGAGCGTGCCGTCGGATGCGAACTCCCAGTGGAGCGGCGTCAAGTCCCAGTTGCCGAGCCACTCCTCGTGCTTGCCCGAAGCCCGGTCCATGCGCATGAGACGCACGCGGTCGGCATAGAACTCGGGGTCGTGCGTCATGCCGTACACGAGCCACTTGCCGTCGGGCGAGTAGCGCGGGCGCAGGTCGTCGGCCGGATGCTCCGTGGTCCTGCACGTGAGCGCGGCCGCGCCGGCTGCCCCCAGGGGCAGCGTGTAGATGCGGGTCACGATCAGCGAGCGCTGGGCGTCGAACGAGATCCCGGCGAGCGCGATCTCGCGGCCGTCGGGGCTGATGTCGTAGTGGCCCGATGGATCCATCCAGTCGAACCAGGTCGTGGACTCCGGCGTCAGGTCCCGCACGCTCTCTTTCGCCAGATCATAGAAGAAGAGATGCGGCACTTCCCCGGTCGTGAGCCAGCTGTCCCAGAAGCGATAGAAGCGCTCCTCGGTGACGTGCGCCTTCACCGGCTCGTCCGCGCGGCGCTTGATCTCGGCCGCGGTCTGCTCGGGTGTGAAGTGGCCCTTGATCACGTTCGCCGCGCACACCAGGCCGGAGCCGTCGGGGAGCCAGCGCGGGTCGAACACACCGAGCGGCAGGTCGGTGAGCTTGCGCGGCTCACCGCCCTCGAGCGACATGAGCATGAGCTGTGGCTTGCCGTTCGCGTCCTTGCGCGTGAACGCCAGTTGCTTGCCGTTGGGAGCGACGCGTGGCTCGGCGGCGGAGGCATCGGGCGTGGTGATGGCCACGGCGGCGCCGCCCGAGACGGAGACGCGATAAAGCTGCGTGCGGCTCTCGTTCTTCTCGAGGTTCCAGCGCGTCACGGGCACGACCAGCGACTGCCCATCGGGGAACGCAGCGGGTGCGCCGACGCGCGGCAACGTCCACAGGTCCTCGGGCGCGAGCGGCCGCGAGCCGCGGCGGGCGGGGTGCAGCGTGCTGACGGGAGCACTGGTGGCGGTCATGGCGGGGACCTCGGGGAAAAGGGTGGCGCACACGCGACCGCGCCAGCATAGCGTGCGCGCCCCCTGCCCTCGAAGTCCTCCCGACGGGCGCCGCCGGCGCCGGCACCACCGTCCGTGGCCGCGGCGTCGAGCCTAGGGGCAAGCCGCGTGGCAGGATTCCGACGACGCCGAGGCCCCGAACTCGGTGAGCCACTCGGAGAGGTCGCCCGCCGACACGTCGCCGCTGCCGTCGTAGTCCGAGCGCGGGTGCGGTGCCCCGCTCCCGAAGTCGGTGAGCCACACCGACAGGTCGCCGCCGCCGACCCCCTGGGAGCCATCGAGGTCGAACGCCGACACCGACAGGTCGCGGACGAGGACGCCATTCGCGTAGATCCGCGCGGGCCAGCCCGGTGAGGGCACATCGTTCGTGCCGGTGCTCGACCCCAGCAGCGTGAATCTCGCCTCCCCCAGGGCGTCCGTGGACTTCGCCACCGTATGGGTGGCGCAGTTCATGACCTCGTTCGCGTCCAGTTGATCGGAACAGAGCACCACGTCGGGCGTGCCCGACAGGTCGATCACGACGAGGGCCCCCGAGGTCGGGGTGTTGACGATGTCGCGGATGACGATCAGGAACTCGCCCGCGGCCCGGTCGGGCACGCCGTTCGAGGTGCCCACGACACGAACGAATGAAGGGATCGTGCAGTTCGGTGGGTAGACGCGTGGGCTGGCCGCCGCCCCCGCCGAGACGCAGGTCAGGAACAACAGGCCGAGCGAAAGCGACCGAAGTCTCAAGGGAGCCATGGTGCACCTCGTGCTGATCGGGTGCCGCCCGCGCTGCCGGGAGGTTCCCACCGGCGCCGACGACTCCCACACACACTTACCGCGGCCGCCGAGTGCTGGTTCCGGCGGCTTCGGGAGCGTCTCGTGGGTCAGGTTGACCCGTGGGCGCAACGGACTATGCTTCCTTGTTCAAACATGACTTGTCGGCCCCGTCATGCACATCAGGGAATCAGGGGGCCCGTGCATCCAAGACCGCCGGATCCATGCGCTGCGTGGGTGCCCCCCGGCGGCAGGGACAGGACACCATGACCATCGCGAAGCCCGATCCCTCGTCGCTCGACGACCGCCGTGAGTCGGAGCGATTTCATCTGAACTTGCTTCTTGGATTCAAACGACAGCTTCCCGACAGTGACCCTGTCGAGACCCGTGAGTGGCTCGAGGCGCTGGACGGTGTGGTCGATTCGCAGGGCCGCGAGCGCGCCGACTTTCTCCTGCGCCGCGTCCTGAAGCGCGCCCGCCAGCTCCACGTGGGGCTCCCGGGGCTCGTCCAGTCGCGCTATATCAACACCATCTCGCCCGAACAGGAGCCGCCGTTCCCCGGCGACGAGGAGATGGAGCTGCGCATCCGCCGCATCGTGCGCTGGAACGCGGCCGCCATGGTCGTGCGCGCCAATGCGAAATCCGCCGGGCTCGGCGGGCATCTCTCGACGTATGCGAGCGCCGCGAGCTTGTACGAAGTCGGCTTCAATCACTTCTTCCGGGGCAAGGACGACGGCGGCTCGGGGGACCAGGTGTTCTTCCAGGGCCACGCGGCGCCGGGCATCTACTCGCGCGCGTTCCTCGAGGGGCGGCTGACGGAGTCGCAGCTCGAGCACTTCCGCCGCGAGGTGAAGCGTGGCGCGGGGCTCTCGAGCTATCCGCACCCCCGGCTGATGCCCGAGTTCTGGGAGTTCCCCACCGTGAGCATGGGGCTCGGCCCCATGAACGCCATCTACCAGGCGCGCTTCAATCGCTATCTCGCGGCGCGCGGCATCGCCGACACGTCGAACTCGCGCGTGTGGGCATTCCTCGGGGACGGCGAGATGGACGAGCCCGAGGCCACGGGCGCGCTGACGCTGGCCGCGCGCGAGGGGCTCGATAATTTAACTTTTGTTATTAACTGCAACCTGCAGAGGCTGGATGGGCCGGTAAGGGGCAATGGGAAAGTCGTCCAGGAGCTGGAGGCCGTGTTCACGGGCGCCGGCTGGAACGTGATCAAGGTGCTGTGGGCGCGCGAGTGGGACGCGCTGCTGGCGCAGGACTACGAGGGCGTGCTCGTCGACCGCATGAACGAGACCGTGGACGGCGACTGGCAGAAGTACGTGATCGAGTCGGGCGCCTACATCCGCGAGCACTTCTTCGGAACAGAGCCGCGGCTGCTCAAGATGGTCGAGAATCTCTCTGACGACCAGATCAAGCACCTGCGCCGCGGTGGACACGACTACAAGAAGGTCTATGCGGCGTATGCAGCCGCGGTCGCGCACACCGGGCAGCCCACGGTGATCCTGGCCAAGACCGTGAAGGGCTGGACCCTCGGCACCGGCGCCGAGGCCCGCAATATCACGCATCAGAAAAAGAAGCTTGATCAAGAAGAACTCAAGAAATTCCGCGACACGCTCGAGCTGCCGATCCCGGACAAGAAGATCCCGGAGGCGCCGCTGTTCCATCCGGGGCCGGATAGCCCGGAAGTGAAATACATGCTCGAGCGCCGGCGCGCGCTCGGCGGCTGCATCCCCAAGCGCGTCGTACGCGCCAAGCCGCTGCCGGCCACGGGCCCCAAGGTGTTCTCCGAGTTCGACGGCGGCACCGGCGCGAACCAGGCGGTGTCGACGACCATGGTGTTCGGGAAGCTCGTGCGCAATTTGATGAGGGATCCCAACTACGGAAAGCGCGTGGTCCCGATCATCCCGGACGAAGCGCGCACGTTCGGCATGGAGGTGCTGTTCCGCGAGGTCGGCATCTACCAGCCGTTCGGCCAGAAATACGACCCGGTGGATTCCAAGCTCGTGCTCTCCTACCTCGAGAAGGCCGACGGCCAGCTCCTCGAGGAGGGCATCACCGAGGCAGGCTCCGTGGCGTCGTTCACCGCCGCCGGCACGTCGTACGCGACCCACGGCGCGACCATGATCCCGTTCTACGTGTTCTACTCGATGTTCGGATTCCAGCGCACGATGGACCTGATCTGGGCGTTCGGCGACGCCCGCGGGCGCGGCTTCCTGCTCGGCGCCACGGCCGGGCGCACGACGCTGAACGGCGAGGGCCTGCAGCACGAGGACGGCCACAGCCACCTGCTCGCGAGCGCGGTGCCCAATTGTCTGCCTTATGACCCGGCGTTCGCCTACGAAGTGGCTTTGATCATCAAAGACGGGCTCAAGCGGATGTACGAGAAGGGCGAAGATATTTTTTATTATTTGACGTTGTATAACCAGGACTATTCGATGCCGCCGAAGCCGGAGGGCATCGAGGAGGGCCTGCTGAAGGGGCTCTATCGCTATCGCCGGTCCGACGCGAAGCATGCGTTGAAAGCCCAGCTCCTGGGGAGTGGGCCGCTGCTGCTGCAGAGCCTGCGCGCGCAGGAGATGCTGGCCGAGAAGTGGGGCGTTGCGGCCGATGTGTGGAGCATGACCAGCGCCGTGCTGCTGCGGAACGACGCGCTCGCCGTGGATCGCTGGAACCGCCTGCACCCCACGGAGGATCCGCGCGTGCCGTTCGTGACCAAGGCGCTGCGGGGGGCCGAGGGCCCGGTGGTGGTGACCAGCGACTGGGTGAAGTCGGTGAACGACATGCCCGCGCGCTGGATCCCCAACCGGTTCGCGGCGCTCGGCACCGACGGCTTCGGGCGCAGCGATACGCGCGAGGCACTGCGCCGGCACTTCGAGACGGACGCCGAGCACGTGGTGGTGGCGACGCTCCACGCGCTCATGCAGGATGGCAAGGTCAAGCCGGACGTGGTGGCGCGGGCGATCGCCGAGTACCAGATCGACGCCGAGGCCATCGACCCGCGCGAGGCCTGACCATGTCGGCGGTCCCGCGGGTGATCGGCCGGAGCGGCCGATAACGCGGCCATGTCGTTCCTGTGGGATGTGGCGATCGCGGCGCTCGTCGCGCTGGCGCTGATGCCGTTCGTCCACGCCGCGTTCGTGGCGTGGGTGCGTCGGCGCCACCCGGCGGCCGGCCAGCGCTTCACGCACGCCGGGACGCAGATCCACTACACGCGGACCGGCGCCGGGCCGGCCGTCGTGCTGGTGCACGGCGCGAACGGCACCTCCGGCGACTTCCCGCCGGAGCTGATCACGGACCTCGCGCGCGATCACACGGTGATCGCGGTGGACCGCCCCGGCCATGGCTGGAGCGAGGCGCCGCGCGGACCGCTGGGGCTCCGGCCGAACGCGGCCGCCGTGCTGGCGCTCGTGCGCGAGCTGGGCGTCTCGCCCGCCACGCTCGTGGGCCATTCGTACGGCGCCGCGGTCGCGCTGCGCGCGGCCCTGGATGAGCCCGAGTGCGTGCGCGAGGTGGTCGCGGTCTGCCCGTGCACGGCGATCGACCGGCGCAACACCCGCTACGGCTCGCTGCCGTTCATGAGCGGCCCCGTGGGCGGCGCGCTGCTTCGCTTCTTCGCGCTGCCGATGATCCCGTTCGGGATGACGTTGCGCGCCGATGCCTGGTACCCGGCGCCGGCGCCGCGCGGCTGGGGGCCGTCACGCGTGTTCGCCTACATCCCGTCGCAGATGCACACCGCCGTGCGCAATTTTCGCGAGCTGCACGCCGACGTGGCGTGGCTCGAGCTTCACATCTCCGATCTGAAAACCCCCCTGACGGTCGTGGCCGGCGCGCAGGACCTGGTGACGCCGCCCGCGCGCCACGTGGACTGGCTGCGGCGCGCCGTGCCCGCCGCGCGCATCCAGATCGTGCCGCGCGTGGGCCACTGGCTGCCGCGACTCATGCCGGAGTTCGTGGCCGCCGCCGTTCGCGGCCGGCCCTCGCTGACGCCGGCGCGGAACCCTCAATCCGAGGCGAGCGACAGCCGATAAACCGGGAGACGCCCTCCCGGGAGGCTGCCCGTGAATCACCTGCTGCTGCCGGCCATCGCGCTGGATCTCATCGTCACGGTCGCAGTGATCGCCGTCGTGCTCAAGCTGCGCGGCACCGCATGGGCGGTGGCGTTCCGCAACGTCGCCAGCATCGTGAGCCTGGACCAGGTGCGCGCGCTCGACGGGTTCGCCCGCGAGCAGCACCAGCGGATCGGCGAGTACATGCGCGCCAATTGGAGCGGCATGCCCGAGCAGTTGCCCTCGGTGCTGAGCGCGCTCCTGGACGAACTCGAACGCGGCGCCAAGGCGAAGAACCTGCCGCTCGATCGCGACGTGCTGAAGACGATGCTCGCGAGCTCGCTGCGTTCGCACCGGATCGGCAAGGACAGCGAGCGGAACGAGGCGTTCAAGCGCGTGGCGTAGGCTTCACCCCGCCAGCATGCCCTCCAGCCGCGTTTTCATCGCCGGCCACTCGTCGTCGACGCAGCTGAACCACATCGTGTCGCGGGGCGTGCCGTCCTCGTTGAACATCCATTTTCGGAGCACGCCCTCTTCGACCAGCCCCAGGCGCCGCATGGCCGTCTGGGACTTGAGATTCGTGGAGCTGGTCTTGAGCTCCACGCGCATGCAGCCCTCGACCTCGAACGCGTGGCGGAGCATCAGGTACTTGGTCTCGGTGTTGAGCACCGTGCGCTGGTAGTCGAGCCCCAGCCAGGTCCAGCCGATCTCCGCGCGCCGGTGCTCGCGCGTGATGTTGCCGAACCGCGTCGAGCCCGCGACGTTCCCGCTCGCGCGATGAACATGCACGAACGGCAGCGACACGCCGCGCGCCTGCTCGTCGACAGCCTTGTCGAAATAGCTGCGAAGATCGGCCTCGGTCTTCACCTTGGCGGCGGTGAAGCGCCACAGCTCGGGCGCGAGGCCGATCGCGCGCAGGCCGTCCCAGTGCCGCGCAATATCCAACGGCTCGAGCCGCACGTGGCGGCCCTCGAGCGTGACCGGCGAGAATTCCATCCGCGCATGGAACATGGGCGCCACGGGCGCGTCAATGCGACGCACGTACGTTCGCGCTCAGCGCCGCCGCTTCTTCGCGGCGGCCTTCGCCACGCGGCGCGGGCGCGAACGTCGTTCGCCGCGCACCGGCCCGGGCTGCGACTCCGCGCCGTTCGCAACGGCCTCGGGCGCGCCGGCGCCGCGCTGTGAGAAGACGAACAGGTCCGGCCGGTCGTAGTGCCCGGCGGCATCGAAGATCCAGCGCGAGCCCGCGGCCTTGCCCGGGTCGATCTCGGCGAACAGCGTCTCCTCGCGGCCCTCGCACGGCCCCGCGAGCACGACGCCGTCGGGATCCACGATCAGGCTGTTGCCGACGTTCACCCACTCGAGCCCGGCCGGGAACGTGTCCTTGAACGCGTAGCGGTCCGGCACCTGGTCGCGATGCAGCGCCTGGCAGACGCTGATCACGAACACGCGACCCTCGCGCGCGATGTGGCGCATGCTCGCGAGCCACTGGTCGCTCTTGTCCCAGGTCGGCGCCAGGTGGATCTGCGCGCCCTGCTCGTAGAGCGCGTAGCGTGCGAGCGGCATGTAGTTCTCCCAGCAGATCAGCTGCCCCAGGCGCCCGCGCGGCGTGTCGTGGACTTTCAGCGGCACCGGCTCGCCGGGCGTCCACACCATGCGCTCGCCGCCCGTGGGCATGAGTTTCCGGTGGCGTTCCACGAGCCGGCCCGAGTCGTCGAACAGGAGCAGCGTGTTGTAGAGCGTGGTGCCCGAACGGCCCGTGTTCCGCTCGTTGACGCCGACCGCGACCCACGCGCCGGCGGCGCGGGCGGCGGCGCCCAGCCTCTCGACGTCCGGCCCCGGCACATCGACCGCGTTCTCCACCAGCTCGCGGTAGAGCTGCATGACCTCGGCCCGTCGCGTGAGCGGCAGGAACCACACCCACGCCGGGTAGGCGGGCACGAATGTCTCCGGCAGCACGATCAGCCTGGCGCCGCGGGCTCCTGCGTCGGCGATCAGCGCGCACGCCTTCTCGACGGTGGCCGCGCGATCCAGGAACACCGGTGCGGCCTGCACGGCCGCGGCCAGGAAGGGCTCAGGCTTCACGGGCGCAGGTCCCGATCGGGCAGCGCGTCCTTGAAGCGCGGGTCGTCCTTCCAGCCGGGTCGCGGCGGCGTGTGGCCGGCTCTCGGTGCGTACGGCGAGGCTTCGACGACCTGCATGCGCGGCAGGTAGCGCGGGCAGTTCGGGAACACCTGCGACACGTGCAGCCGCACGACCTGTTGTGCGCCTTCCCAGGTCGAACGCAGCGGGTCGTCCTGCGCCAGGCTCGCCCGGCCATTCACGCGCAGGCGCGCGGGCCGTTGCCAATCGATGAAGAGCAGCCCCACCTGCGGGCGCTCGAGCAGGTTCCCGAGCGAGCGGAACTGCCCGTTGCCGTCGTAGTCCGGCCACGCCAGCTCCGTCGGCGAGAGCACGCGCACGAACCCCGGGCGTCCACCTTTGAACGAGCAGTCCGGCTGGCCGTCGGGTCCCACCGTGGCGAGGAAGAACATCTCCGAGCCCTCGATCCACGCGCGCTGCGCCTCGCCGATCTGGGTCGCATACGTGACCTGGTCCAGCCGGTCGGCGATGCGCCGGGTGTCGAACGCGTCCTGCAGCCGGCGCTGGCCGTCGTGATAGCGAGCGATGGTCACGGAGTCCTCCACGAACGAGGCGGCGAGCATCGTGCCCGTGTGCGAACGCGTCAATTCATGGACGGCGCGCCTCACCCCGTCGTCTTGTGGGCTATCACGGTCGTGCCGCTGACGGTGAGCCCAGACTCTTGCTGGTCAAGCGACGAAACGAGGACCGGCAGACGTGCGCCGGCCGTGGTTCAGCCATGCGCGCGACGGGCCCACGCGGTCGATATATGATGCCGGTTTCGCCGATTCCAGCATCGCCTCCATCCAAAGACCACGCCCGGAGCTGACGAGAAGCATGCGCGTCCCCCCCGACCGTCGCCCGCACCGTCACCGTCGTGGCGTCAGTTCCTCGCGTTCCGTGTGGGGCGACTTACGACTTGTCGGCCCCGTTACGGCTCCAGGCTTGGCGCTGCTCCTGCTTCTCACGCTCGCGGGCTGCTCGCACGCGCCGTCGACGTACGCGGACCTGACACCGCCCACCGCCCCCGGCCCCGAATCCGGCGCGCCGACGGTCGAGATCGATCCCAGGAACGGCGATGCGCTGCTGGCGTGGGTGGCGGGGGGGCCCGGCGAGTGGCGGCTATGGTTCTCGCGTTCGCACGATCGCGGGGCCACCTGGAGCGCGCCGGTCGCCGTGAGCCCGCCGGGCGAGCCGATCCAGCTCGACCTCGACTCCTCTCCCATCCTCGTCTGCGACGACGAACGCCACGTGGGCATCGCCTGGAGCACGGCGGTCTACCTGCCGGGCCGCCTCGAGCGCGCGAGCGACGTGCGCTTCGCGCGCTCGACGGACGGCGGCCGTAGCTGGGGGCCGCCCGCGACGGTGAACGACGATGTCGCGACCGGCCCCGCACAGCACTCGCATTTCGGCCTCGGGCTCTATCCCGACGGCAGCCTGCTCGCCGCGTGGCTCGACGATCGCCCGGGCGCCGAACGGCTCGACGCCGACGTGAGCGAGGGCGTGGATGCCTCGGTCCACGTCGCGCGCTCGATGGACTTCGGCGCCCACTGGGGCGCGAACGTCGCGCAGTGGTCGCGCGCCTGCCGCGATTGCCGCGTCGCCGTCGCGGTGGACATGATGGGCCAGCCGCTGATCTCGTTCCGCAAGCACTACCCGGGACAGATCCGCGACGTCGTGCTGGCGCGCTTGGAAGGGCCCGCCGTGCGGGCGTACCCCGACGGCTGGGTGGCGCCCGAGGCGCCGCACGCCGGCACGTCGCTCGTGCTGTCGCGCGACGGCACGCTGCGATCGGTGTGGTACACGGGAGCGCCCGGCCGCGCCGGCGTGTGGTTCCGCCAGGACCTGCCCGAGCTGATGGACTCGACGAGGACCCCGCTCGCGCTCATCCGTGGCGGACGCGAACCGGTGATCACCTCCGACATCGGCAAGGCCGGCATGTCGGGCTCGCTGATCGCGTGCGATGCCGACACCACCGGCGGGGACGGGCTGACGCTCGTGCGCGTGAGATCCAACGGCCGGCGCGTCGAAGAGCGGATCGTGGTGGCGGGTGCGCAGGGCGCGAGCTACCCGTACGTGGGCTCGATCAACACGCGCCGCTACGCGTTCGTGGCGTGGACCGAGCGGCGCGACGGGATGAGCAAGCTGCGCCTGCTGCGGTGGAACCTCCACCGCTAGGCGCTACATGCCCCGATTCACAACACTCAGCGTGCCGGCGAGATTCGCAGAACAACAACCCTACTCTTTAGAGCACACCCCTATTCTTTCACCAGGTAATAGCTCGCCTGCGGGTGGTGCACGATGAGCGCGCTCGTGCTCGCCTCCGGCACGAGCTGGTAGGCGCTCGTGAGCGCCACGCCGATCGCGTCGTCGGGCTTGAGGAGCGCGAACAGTTTCGCCTGGTCCGCGAGGTCGGGGCAGGCGCTGTAGCCGAACGAGTAGCGCTTGCCGCGCTCTTCCTCGAGCTTCAGCTCGCCGCGGATCCGGCGGTGGTGCCACTCGGCGAGCCCCTCGGTGGCGGCCATCGCCAAGCCGTGGATGAACAGCGACTCCGCGTACTCGCCGCGCTTGTCCAGCGCCGCGCCCAACTCGTCGGCGCCCGCGCCCACGGTCACGAGCTGAAACGCCACCACGTCGAACTTCGAGCTGGCCGCGGGCTGGAAGTAGTCCGCGAGGCAGAGCCCTTCGCGGTCGGCCTGGCGCGGGAACGTGAACCGTGCCGTTTCTTCGATCTTGCCCCGTGGGACGAGTGAGCCGGCGGTGAACGCACTCGGTTCGTAGACGATCAGATCCTGGCCGTCGGATTGGCACGGGAAGAAGCCGTAGACGGCGATCGGCCGCAGCCAGCCCTTCTCGCGCGCCTCGCGCTGGAGCTTGATCCGCCGCGGCTCGAAGTCGTCGCGCACGAGCTTCTCGAACGCCGCTCCGTCGCCTCGCCCACCCCAGTGCAACCGGTAGAGCGTCTTCAAGTCCATGCCGGCGTACATGCCGTCGAACGGGATCGCCGAGGTGGGCGTCACGCGCGCGCCCCAGAACGGCGGCGCCGGCACGCTCACGTCGCGCGACACGCTCACCTTGAAGTCCTGCTGCTTCGCGCTCGCCGCTGCCGCGCGCGCCTCGAACTCCGCGCTCTTGGTCTTGAACTCGAACGCTTCCCGCTTGACGCGGGAAACCGCTTCCTCGCGCGCGGGCGGCGCGATCAGCGCGTTCATGGTGTCGAGCCCTTCGAACGCGTCTTTGCAATAGAAGACGCCCGGCTCGTAGAAGACCTCGCCGTCCACGAGGGCGGCGCGCCGGCCGAAGTTGCGATTGATCGCGGCGCCGCCGATCAGCACCGGCACCTTCATCCCCAGCCGGTGCAGTTCGTTCACGCAGATCGGCATCTGCCGGCTCGTGGAGACGAGCAGCGCCGACAGGCCGATCGCGGTGGCGTTCAGCTCGCGCGCCTTGTCGACGATGGCCTGCACCGGCACCTGCTTGCCGAGGTCATGCACCGTGTAGCCGTTGTTCGAAAGAATGGTCTTCACGAGATTCTTGCCAATGTCGTGCACGTCGCCGAACACGGTGGCGAGCACGACGCGTCCCTTGGAGACGTCGGCTGATTTCTCCAGGTAGCGCTCGAGCTGGGCCACGGCCTTCTTCATCACCTCGGCGCTCTGGAGCACGAACGGCAGGATCAGCTCGCCGGCGCCGAACTTGTCCCCCACTTCCTTCATCGCGGGGAGCAGCACCGTGTTCAAGACCGCCACCGGGTCCTGGCGCTTGACCGCTTGGTCGATGAGCGTCTCGATGCCCGCGGGCCGGCGGTGGAGGATCTGGTGGTGGATGCGCTGCTCGAGGCTCATCGCCGCCTCGGCCGCCTCGTCCTCGCGCGCGCGCGCGTCCGGCGCGCGGCCCTCGAAGTGGTTGATGTAGGCGGCCAGGGCCTGGGGCTCTCTGGCAAAGACCAGGTCCTCGGCCAGCCGGCGGTCGTCGGCCGAGAGATCCGCGTACGGGATCACGTCGGCCGGGTTCACGATCGCCATGTCGAGCCCGGCCTGCACGCCGTGGTAGAGGAACACGCTGTTCAGCACCGCGCGTGCTTCCTTCCCGAGCCCGAACGACACGTTCGAGACCCCGAGCGACGTGAGCACGCCCGGCAGCTCGCGCTTGATCAGGCGGATGCCCTCGAGCGTCTCGATCCCGGAGCGCGTGAACTCCTCGTCGCCCGTCGCCAGCGTGAACGTCAGGTCATCGAAGATCAGCCGGCCCGGCGGCAGGCCGAACTCGGTCGTCACGATGTCGTGGATGCGCCGCGCCACCTCGAGCTTGCGCTGCGCGGTCTTCGCCATCCCCGTCTCGTCGATCGTGAGCGCGATCACGGCGGCGCCGTAGCGCATGACCAGCGGCATCACGGCGTCGATCCGCTCGCGGCCGTTCTCGAGGTTGATGGAGTTGACGATGGCCGAGCCCGGGCACGCCTGCAGCGCCTCGTCGATGACGTGTGCCTCGGTGGAGTCGATGCACAGCGGCGCTTCCACCGAGAGCGACAGCCGCTTGACGAGTGCCCGCATCTGGGCGGCCTCATCTGTCCGCTCGGTGAGCGCCAGGCACAGGTCCAGCACGTGCGCGCCGCCCTCCACCTGCTCGCGCGCCATCGGCACCATGTCCTCGATCGTGCCCTCGAGTGCCAGGCGCTTCATCTTGCGCGAGCCCTGGGTGTTCAGCCGCTCGCCGATCAGCAGCGGGCGCGGCTCCTGTTCGAGCGCCGCCGCCGTCATGCCGGACGACACCGACCAGTGGCGGGGCTGGCCGTTGCCGAGCGAGGCGCGCGCACGCGGCCGGGTGCCCGGTCCGACCGCGGCGACGAGGCTCTTGATGTGCTCGGGCGTCGTGCCGCAGCAGCCGCCGACCGCGTTGACGCCGAAGTCGAGCACGAACTCGCGCAGCGACTCGGCGAACGGCTCGGGCCGCATCGGGTAGAGCGTGCGGCCGCCGTCGTTGATCGGCAACCCGGCGTTCGGGATGCAGTGCACCGGCGTGCTCGCGTGCTCGCACAGGTAGCGGATGGCGTCGCGCATGAGGTCGGGACCGGTCGAGCAGTTCAACCCGATCACGTCCACGTGCAGCGCCTCGAGCGTGGCGAGCGCGCCGCGGTAGTCGGTGCCGAGCAGCATGCGCCCCGTGGGATCGAGCGTGATCGAGCACTGGAGCGGGACGTTTCGTCCGGTGAGCTTCATCGCCTCGCGCGCGGCCAGTACCTGCGCCTTCATCTCCAGCATGTCCTGGCAGGTCTCGAGGATCAGCACGTCCGCCCCGCCCTCGATCAGCCCCTGTGCCTGGGGGAGGAACGCGGCGACGAGATCGCGCAGCGTGAGCTTCCCGAGGTCGGGGTCCTCCGATGACGGCAGGAAGCCCGACGGGCCGATCGACCCGGCGACGAAGCGCGGCCGGCCGGCGGCGGAATAGCGATCGGCCACGCGGCGCGCGGTGGCGGCGGCGGCGCGGTTCAGCTCGACCGTCTTCTCGCCCAGCCCCCACTCCTCGAGCCGCGTGCGCGAGGCCTGGAACGAGTTCGTCTCGACCACGTCGGCCCCGGCTTCGAAGTAGGCGGCGTGGATCGACTCGATGACGTCCGCCCGGGTGAGCGACAGGTAGTCGATGCAGCCTTCCCAGCGCTTGCCGCCGTAGTCGTCGGCCGACAGCTCGCGGGCCTGGACCTGCGTGCCCATGCCGCCGTCGAAGAACACGACGCCGTCATGGAAGCGATCGAGGTACGGGCTTCGGGTGCTCACGGGGTAGGGCGCTCCCTGGCGCTGCCGGGCCGCGGCGTGGTGCGCCGGCCGGGGGTGGCCCCGGCAGGCCCGGATAAGAGATGGCGAACGATGCTACCGGCGTCGGGTCGGGCTGTCGACCGCGGGCCGAAAACGCCGCCGGGCGGCTCGCATCGGCGGCCGCCCGGCGTCCGTTCGCTACTGGATGCGGCCCGAGGCGCTAGGTCGCCTTCCGGATGGCGCGGCGGACCTTGCGGCGCACGACGCGGCGGACGCGGCGGCGGGCCACCCGCTTGCCGCGGACCACCTTGCGGACGGCGCGGCGCACGCGACGGCGCGTCACCCGCTTCTTCCGGCGCACCTTGCGCACGGCCTTCCGCACCGCGCGCTTCGCCCGCCTGCGGCGGACGCCCGCCACGAGCTTCGCACGACGGGTCGCTCGCTTCGCTCGCCTCGTTGCCTTCTTGGCAGCCATGTTGTCCCCCTCCCATGGATGATGTCGGGCTCGTCTACGAGGACGGGTCGTCTTCGAGTCCATTCGAGATGCAACGGGATCCCATGGAGCGCCCGTGATCGCTCCGTCGCGAAGCAAAGCACACGAGGGACCCGCGAACCAGCGCGCCCGTGCACCGGTGTGCAGTGGAGTCCGCGTCCTTGACCGCGACGGCGTGCGTGGACTTTCCTTCACTCGTGCTCCGCACCCTCGCGCTGCTCCGTCACGGCCTCGCCACCGGCCAGGGCCCCGATGCGCCGCTCACGCCGCAGGGGGTGCAGCAGCTCCGGAAGCTCGCGGCGGTGCTGCGCGCCGAGGGCTGGCGGCCGCAGAGCATCTTCGCGAGCCCGTTCGCGCGCGCGCTGGAATCGGCACGAGCGTTCGCCGCCGGCCTCGGCGTGACGGAGGCGCCGGTCGAGCTGCGCGAGCTGATGCCGGACAGCGAGCCGCTCGACGCGCTCCGCGCGATCGATGCCGCCGCGCCGGGCAGCACCTCGGTCCTCGTGGTCTCGCACCTGCCGCTCGTGGGGCGCATCGCGCACGAGCTCTCCGGTGAAGACGTGCCGTTCGCGCCCGCGACGTTCGTGGAGATCGCCGATCAGGGCGACGGTGAAGCCCATCTCGTCCGCCGGCTGAGTGCGGATGAATTGTAGGCGTTAGGCTCCGCGCCGAGGAGGAATGCGCATGGCGTCGATCGAGGGGAAAGTGGCCGTGGTCACGGGCGGCAATCGCGGCATCGGCCGCGGCATCGCCGAGGCCCTGGCCAAGGAAGGGCTCACCGTGGCGCTCACCGCGCGCGACGGCGCGGCGGCGCGCGAGGCGGCCGCACAGGTGGGCGGCGGCGCCCGCGGCTACGCCTGCGACGTGCGGCGGCAGGCGCAGGTGGCGGCTCTGTTCGCGGCTGTCGAGAAAGACCTGGGCGGCGTCGACGTGCTCGTCAACAACGCCGGCGTCGGGGTCTTCGCGCCGGTCGCGGAGATGAGCGTCGAGGACTGGCACGCGGTGATCGAGACCAACGTGAACGGCGTCTTCTACTGCACGCGCGAGGCGATCCCGCGCATGAAGAAACGCGGCGGCGGCTATATTTTCAACGTGTCCTCGCTTGCCGGGCGGAACGCGTTCCCGGGAGCCGCCGCCTACTGTGCCAGCAAGCACGCGGTGAACGGCTTCAGCGAGGCGCTGTTCCAGGAGGTGCGCGACGACGGCATCCGGGTCACGTACCTGATGCCGGGCAGCGTGGCGACCGACTTCGGCAGCGGCACCACCGCGAAGAAGGGCTGGGCGCTCCAGCCGGAGGACGTGGGCGAGATGGTGGTGGACCTGCTGCGCACGAACCCGCGCGCCATGCACAGCCGCGTCGAGATGCGCCCGTCGCGGCCGAAAAAAGGCTGAGAGCGCGACCTCAACCGCGCCCGCCGGGTACGCGCGCGAAGCCCCGTCCGGAGCGTGCGCCGCCCGCGCCCGGCCCCGATTCCCCGCGCCCGGGGCGCCACCGTTGTGGGCCGGCCGCGCGCTCCGGTAGGTTCCCCCGTCAACCACACCCCCACAGGGCCGCGTGGCGCCGGCCCCTCCCCGACACGGGTACCAGCGCCGCTCCCCGAGCCGTTCCGAACCGATCCCAGGAGATCCCGATGGCCCATACCCGACCGCTGCTCCTCGAACGCCTGACCCACCTCCGGTGGCTGCCGGCCGCCGGCCTGCTCGCCCTGCTCGCCGTGGCGCCCGCCCGCAGTGCTTCCACCGGCTCCAGTTCGAGCGCCGACAACGCGCCGTTCTGGACCGGCAAGCCCAACGCCGAGCAGTTCAAGGCGCGCCAGCAGAAGCGCCTGACGCTGGCGAAGGGCGCGCTCGACAAGATGCTCGCCGTGAAGGGCGCGCGCACGATCGAGAACACGCTCGCACCGTTCGACGAGATCTCGCGCCAGCTCGACATGGCCGGCTCGCAGTCCGGGCTGGTCGAGGAGACGAACCCCGACTCGCTCACGCGCGCGACCGCGGAGTCGATGTCGCAGGAGATCTCCAGCTTCGTCACCGATCTCTCGCTCAACCGCAAGGTCTACGACGCGCTCGCCGCCATCGACACGACGAAGGCGGATGCCGAGACCCGGTACTACCTCGCGAAGACGTTGCGCGACTTCCGGCTCTCCGGCGTCGACAAGGACCAGGCCACGCGCGACAAGATCAAGAAGCTGAACGAGGAGCTGGTGCTCATCGGCCAGGAGTTCGGCCGCAACATCCGCGAGGACAAGTCCACCGTCATGTGCGTGCCGGCGGACCTGGACGGGCTGCCGCAGGACTTCATCGACCGGCACAAGCCCGGCGCTGACGGCAAGATCACGCTCACCGTGGAGTATCCCGACTACATCCCGGTCTCCACGTACGCGAAGAGCGACGACCTGCGCCACCGGATGTACATGGCGTACCAGAACCGCGCCTACCCGAAGAACATCGACGTGCTCGACCGCATGCGGCAGAAGCGGTTCGAGCTGGCGCAGGCCCTCGGGTTCACGAACTTCGCCGACTGCGTCATGGCCGACAAGATGACCGGCAGCGCCGCCACGGCGCGCGCGTTCATCGACCGCGTGGTCGCCGCATCGGGAAGCCGGCAGCAGCGCGAGTACGCGCAGCTCGTGGCCCGCAAGCAGAAGGACGTCCCGGGCGCCACGGCCGTGAACTTCTGGGAGTCGGGCTATTACTCCGAACAGGTCCGCAAGAGCGACTACGCCTTCGACTCGCAGGAGCTGCGCGCGTACCTGCCGTACGACCAGGTCAAGCAGGGCGTGCTCGACATCTCCGCCAAGCTGTTCAGCGTCGAGTTCCGCCGCGTGAAGGACGCGCCGGTGTGGGATCCGTCGGTCGAATGCTACGAGCTCTACGACGGCGGCAAGCTCGCCGGCCGCTTCTACCTCGACATGCACCCGCGCGACAACAAGTACAACCACGCGGCGCAGTTCGATATCCGCACCGGCATCGAGGGCCGCCAGATCCCGGAGGCGGCGCTGGTCTGCAACCTCCCCGGCGGCGAGCCGGGTGACCCCGGGCTCTGCGAGTACAACGACGTCAACACGTTCTTCCACGAGTTCGGCCACCTGCTGCACAACATGTTCGCCGGTCACCACAAGTGGGTGGGCACGGGCGGCATCCGCACCGAGCACGATTTCGTCGAAGCGCCGTCGCAGATGCTCGAGGAGTGGATGCGGAGCCCCGAGGTGCTGGCCGTGTTCGCCAAGGATCCCAAGACCGGCAAGGTCATCCCCGCGGATCTCGTGAAGCGCATGAACCGCGCGAACGACTTCGGCAAGGGGCTCGCCGTGCGCCGGCAGATGGTGTACGCGGGCCTGTCGCTCGGGTGCTACGACCGCGACCCGGCCGGCGTGTCGACGGACCAGATGTTCAGCGACCTGGTGAAGAAGTACCAGCCGTTCCCGTTCGTGGACGGCACGCACTTCCAGTGCTCGTTCGGTCACCTCGACGGCTACTCGGCGGTCTACTACACGTACATGTGGTCGTCGGTGATCGCGAAGGACATGTTCTCGAAGTTCGACAAGAACGACCTGCTCGCACCGGGTGCGGCCAAGGCCTACCGCGAGGCCGTGCTCGCCGCCGGCGGCGCCAAGCCGGCCGCGCAGATGGTGCACGACTTCCTCGGCCGCGACTTCAACGAGCAGGCGTGGAAGGCATGGCTGGACGAGGACGACGCGACGCCGTAAGCAGCCCCGAGATCACGCGGCCGGCGGGGGGATCCCCCTCGCCGGCCGCCGTGTTTTCCGTGGTCTCGCGCGCCGGGCGGGCCTAGAATTGCGGCTCCCGCGCGGCGCCGTGACGGCTGCACGGTGCCGCCCGGGTCTCGATCGGAGACCGCCCTGAAAGCCCTCTACCGGTGAAACGCCTCGTCGGACTGCTGCTGCTCGCGCTGCCGCTCGCCGCGTCGGCGGTGCACGCCGCGAACTGCGCGGGCACGTCCACCGGGCTCACCCCGGTGAACGATCTCGGCGCCGGCTACTACAAGGGCGTGCAGGGTGGGCTCTACCCCGGCGGTGCCAACGTGCGACCCGCCGCGCACGAGGCCGCCGGCGTCGCCATCGCGAACGCGATCGTGGCTTTGGATACGCTCGGACAGCCGGACGCGATCAACGGCCGCGTGGTGTTCGTGTCGATCGGGATGAGCAACTGCACGCAGGAGTTCAGCGCGTTCGTCCCCAAGAGCAACGCCGACCCGGTGCGCAAGAGCAACGTGCGCACGATCGACTGCGCGATGGGCGGCCAGACCGCGCAGATCCTGGCGCAACCCACGTCGCCCTACTGGGACACGGTGGCGACGCGGCTCCGTGGGCGGGGCTCGACGCCGAAGCAGGTGCAGGTGGTGTGGCTCAAGGACGCGAACGCCAACCCGACCGGCACGTTCGAGGTGACCACCGACACGCTCGCGGCGCAGTTCTTCAGGATCGTCCAGATCTTGAAGACCAAACTTCCGAACGTGAGGCAGGTGTTCTTCACCAGCCGCATCTACGGCGGCTACGCCAGCACCACGCTCAATCCCGAGCCGTACGCCTACGAGAACGCGTTTGCGATCAAGCGCGTGATCGAGCGGCAGCTCACCGGCGACCCGGCGCTCAACTACGACGCCGCGAACGGTCCCGTGGTGGCGCCGTGGCTGTCGTGGGGGCCATACCTGTGGGCGGACGGCCTGAGCCCGCGCTCGGACGGCCTCACCTGGGCGTGCAGCGAGCTGAACTCGAGCGACGGCACACATCCGTCGACGGCCGGCCGGCTGAAAGTCGCCGACAGCCTGCTGGCGTTCGTCCGCCGCGATGCGGCGACGGCGCCCTGGTACGCGATCCCCGGGGCGTTGGGGGTGCCGGGGCCGAACGTCTCGGCCGGGCTCAGCCTGTCGGTCGCACCGAACCCCGCGCCCGGTGGCGTGGAGATCGTGTTGAGCGTCCCGGTGGGTGTGCGCTGGCGGCTCGTCCTGCTGGACGCTTCGGGTCGCCGGATCGCCGAAACGACCGGCCTCGGGACGGGCTCGCCGCAGCGTCCTCCTGGGGCGTTTCCCATGGGAATCGGCGCCCGGCCGGGCGCATACTTCGCGAGTCTCGAAGCCGACGAGCATCGGGTCGTCCGCCGGTTCGTGATGCTGGGCAGGCCCACGACGCATCGTTGAAACGCATCGACAGGAGACCCCCAGATGCCACGCCCTGCGCTCCTCGCCTGTGCGTCACTCGTCCTCGCGCTGGCGGTCCCGGCGCGGGCCGCGCTGAGCCCGCCGGGCGTGAACATCCGCTGGGACCACTGCTACGACGACGGCGGTGCGCTCAACAAGGGCTTCGCCTGTGACACGAATGCTGGCAGCGAGCGGCTGGTGCTGTCGTTCGCGCTGGACGCCGCCAAGTCTGATGTCAGCGGCCAGGAGATCGTCGTGGACCTGCGGACAACGGGTCCGACGCTGCCGAGCTGGTGGTCGTTCAAGAACGTGGGCACGTGTCGACAGAGCTCGCTGGGTGTCTCGCTCAGCGTGCCTCCGGGAGCCGCCAACTGCCAGGACTGGGCCGGCGGCCAGGCGGCTGGCGGCATCGGTGCGTACAACATCGGCGTTCTCGGGCCGGCCACGGCGCGCATCGTCCTGGCGGCGGCGGTGCCTGCCACGTCGCTCGCGACGCTGGCGGACGGCACCGAGTACTTCGTCGCCCAGCTCACGATCAACCACGCGAAGACCGTCGGCACCGGCGCGTGCGCGGGCTGCGCGGAGCCGGTGTGCATCGTCCTCAGCAGCATCCACGTCACCACCCCGAACATCGCCGACGACCTCAGGCTCATGACGGGCGCGAATGGGACGGACAGCCAGTACGTCCACTGGCAGGGAGCCTCGGTGCAGGACCTGCACCTGAGCTGCCCGAGCCCGTTCCGGCCATGCGAGGTGCTGTACAGCTGCGTCCTCGCATCGACGCCGGTACGCGGCTCGACCTGGGGCGCGGTGAAGTCGCTCTATCGGTGAAAGGAACCCTCATGCGCCGCATCGTACTCGGGCTGTCAGTGCTCGCCCTCGCCGCGCTCGCGCCTGCCGCCGCGGACGCCGCGGGCATGAGCCTGCGTTGGGACAAGTGCTACTCGGACGGCGGCGTCGTCAACAGGACGTTCGCGTGTGATACGAACACCGGCGCGGAGCGGCTGGTGATGTCGTTCGTGCTCGACAACCCGGTGGCGGACCTGTCCGGCGTGGAGATCCGCATGATCATCGTCCCGGCGAGCCCGACGCTGCCGAGCTGGTGGCAGATGAAGAACGTTGGGACCTGCCGCCCGACATCGCTGACGATGAACCTCGTTCTGCCGCCGGGCAGCGTGAACTGTGTGAATTGGGGGAACGAGGCTGCGATGGCCGGGGGCATCGGCGCGTACACCGTCTCGAGCCAGCCCGGACCGAACACGGCAGTGGTGCAGATGATCGGTGCGGTCCCGGCTTCCGACCTCGCGACCATCGAGGCGGGCCAGGAGTATTTCGCGGGCACCCTGGTGATCAACCACGCGAAGAGCGTCGGTGTCGGCGCGTGTGCCGGATGCGACGTGCCCACCTGCATCGTGGTGGACAGAATGAGGCTCACGACCCCGGTGTTCGGCAACGACGTGACACTCCTCGACCCGGCGTTCGGCTCCGACAGCAACTTCGCGCGCTGGCAGAACGGACAGGAGACGAACGTCCAGCTCGTCAACTGCGAGGGCCACAACTTTGGCTGCTACCACAGCTTCTCCTGCGAGCTCTCCTCGACGCCCACGCGTAACGCCACCTGGGGAGCGGTGAAGTCGCTCTACCGGTGAGCCGCATCGTCGCGCCACGCACCTGCGCTCACGGCACATGGTCCGTGTCGCCACACGGATATCCAAGAAGCCTGATCCGGGACGCACGGGTGGAAATCGACCCCTGTCCGGGTCGAATCGCTGGTGACAGAATGCATGCGGCCGCGGACGCCCGACCGGGGGACCTCGGAGGCACACATGACCCGCCGGACACTCGTCGCGCGGCAACTCGCGCCGCTCATCTCCTCTCTTCTTCTCACCTCCGTCGCGCTCGCCGCCCCCACGCTGCCGGGGATCAATGCCCGCTGGGACGCTTGCCTCGCCGACGGCGGCGTCATGAACAAGAACTTCGCCTGTGACACGAACACGGGCCTCGAGCAGATCGTCCTGTCGGTCCAGCTCGACGGCAGCATGCCGGACGTGAGCGGGATGGAGATCCGCGTCTCGCTCAAGGGCAGCACGCCCGCGTTGCCGGCGTGGTGGGACTTCTTCATGGCGGGCTCTTGCAGGCAGACGTCGCTCAGCTTCGTCTCCGACCCCTCACCGGTGCTCCCTCCGGGGAGCTGCGTGGACTGGAATGAAGGAAAAAACGGGGCCGGCGGGATCGGTGCCTATCGTGTCGACGAGATCGGCCCCGGCAGCCGAGTGCTCCTGATCGCATCCGCGGTGCCGCAGTCAACCCTGGCCCTGCTCGATCCGGGCACGGAGTACAGGGTGGGCCTGCTTCGCATCAACCACACCAAGACCGTGGGCACCGGGGCGTGCGGCGGGTGTGACACACCCGTCTGCATCCTGTTCACGTCGCTGAAGGTCACGACACCCGTGGCGGCCAACGATCGATTGTTCACGCAGGGGGCCAACGGCGTCAGCAGCCAGATCGTCAACTGGCAGAACGGCCAGCTCCTGAACCTCGTGAATCACTGCACGGGCACGTTCGACTGCAACACGCAGTTCGATTGCGCGGGCGTCGGCGCCGTGGCATCCCGCCACAGCACCTGGGGCGCGGTGAAGTCGCTCTACCGGTGACGCCGCGCGGCTTCGCCGCGCGGCCCGAGCTCAGCCGGCTTTGCTCGCCTCGCCCGGCTTGACCGTGCCAGCGAGCAGGTCGGCGTGGTAGCTCGAGCGGACGAGCGGGCCGCTCGCAACGCTCTCGAAGCCCATCGCCAGCGCCTCGTCGCGCCAGGCGGCGAAGCGGTCGGGGTGCACGTACTCCACGACCGGCAGGTGCATCTTCGACGGTCGCAGGTACTGGCCGATCGTCAGGAGCTGG
>Ga0207670_10000048_pt1 | contig 90133 bp, 84 predicted proteins | sample KBSS23HmetaG_FD_184339 | JGI IMG/M metagenome (GOLD analysis project Ga0207670, IMG submission 184339) | Switchgrass rhizosphere microbial communities from Kellogg Biological Station, Michigan, USA - KBS S2-3H metaG (SPAdes) (version 2) | ecosystem: Host-associated > Plants > Roots >...
TAATAGAGGCCTGACCTCTCGAGAACTTGAAATCATCCATTCTCTCGCGAAGGGGTTTAAAAACAAACAGATCGCGGAACGGCTGAGCATTAAGGAAGCGACGGTTCGCCGACATTTGACTCTGATTTTTACGAAAATGCAGGTTTCTAGCCGACAACAACTGCTCATTGCGGCCCACCAGAAGGGACTCATTGAATTTGGCGTCGTTTGATGCCTCCGATACACTCAACTCACATCTGCGAATCAAAGGCTACCAGCCGATTCTAAAAAACGTTACGGCACCAAGGCCGGCGATGTCATCGTGTCTCGCCTGGCTGACAGCATGCCCATAAAATTGCCTTCTTTGTTTGTGGTTTGTCTGGTTCATCGGTTTTTTCGGCCACATCAACCTTCACGGCTCCCCTAATCGTCGCGATTTAACTATTTTGAGATAGGTTCGGATATTTTTCCCCAAGGCAGACAAGCAGAGAGATCACCACCTGTTGCGTTGACAACGAAAGGACCCAATGTTAGCGTCCTCACCCATGCCAAGGTTCCAATTGGTGCGCCTCCTTTGGGCCATCCTCATTAGCTATGGTCTACTCGTCACGCCGTTGGCCTTTGCCGCCGCTCCTACCGAACCCCTCAATATCGTGGTCACGATTCCGGTTTTAAAGGATCTGACCGAACAAGTCGGCAGGCCCTATGTGCGCGTCACATCCCTGCTGAGCGGCTATGAGAACGAACATACCTATTCTCCCAAACCAAGCGATCTCGTTGCCGTCCGGAAGGCCCGGTTGCTGTTCGAGGTCGGTATCGGTCTTGAGGTATGGGTCTCCTCGTTGGTGAAGAACGCCGGCAGCTCCTCACTTCGGATCATCACCACTTCCAAGGGCATCGCACTTCTTCGCGACAGACCGGACCATGACCGCACCGATCATGCCGCCGATGAGGCTGATCGCGGGAATCCTCACATATGGATGGATCCTGAGAATGCGGCGACCATGATGCGCCATATCACGGAAGCGCTCATTCAGACGGATCCGGCCCATACGAAAGAATATCGGGCCAACCAGGCCTCCTATCTTCGGAAGTTGGACCAGCTTCGAGGGGATTTGAGCGATCGACTCGCGCAGCTTACCGACCGGCGATTCATCTCCCATCACCCGGCCTGGCCGTACTTCGCCAGGCGATTTGGATTCCAAGTAGTCGGCACAATTCAACCTCAGTCCGGGAGCGAACCGTCTGCGCTCCATCTTCACAACCTCATCGCGGTGATCAAAAAGAACCGGATCAAAGTCGTGGTCTCGGAGGTTCAGCTCAGCCAAAAGATTCCCGACCTGTTGGCCAAGGAGACCGGTGCGCGAGTGGTGGTGCTCACCACACTCCCGGGAGGGCTCCCGCGTACGGAGACCTATCTCGACATGCTCCGCTATAATGTGCTCCAATTGGCCAACGCGCTGGAGGCAGCCTAGCTGCTGCTGGGCAGAGTTTCAGCGGCTCATTCTGAATACCATGGTATTGATAAACTACTAGAGCATGACAGAAACGTGAGATCTGTAAACTCTCACCCCCCTCCCTTCATTCATTTCGACCATGCCACCTTTGGATTCCCCGGAGTGGTTGCGCTCGAAGATATTTCGCTCGAGATTCAATCCGGCGAGTTCGTAGGAGTTATTGGACCCAACGGGTCCGGAAAGACCACGCTCTGCCGCGCAGTCCTTGGGTTGATGGCTCCATTGAAGGGGCACCTGAGAATTTTCGATTGTGACTGTGATGAGTTGCGCTGTCACCACAGGGCCAAGATCGGCTACCTTCCCCAGAAGGGAGTCGTGGATCGGAATTTTCCAGTGACGGTGCTTGAAACGGTGACGATGGGCCGATATGGAGCATTAGGCCTGTTTAAGCGGCCGGGGCGGAAGGATCGCGAGATTGCGATGGAATCACTGGCCCACGTCGGGATGGATATGCACAAGGACACAGCGCTGGGCCTCCTCTCTGGAGGACAACAGCAGCGAGTCCTCATCGCCAGAGCCTTGGCCCAGCAACCGGACGTGTTATTACTCGATGAGCCGACGACTGGATTGGACATCACGACGCAGCACAATGTCGTTGAGTTGGTGCAACACCTGCACGAAGAGTTAGGCTTGACAGTTCTGTTGATCACCCATGACATCAACATGATCCGTTCACGGGTTGACCGGCTTGTGCTCCTCAAGACCCGCCTCTACGCCGCAGGGCCTCCTGCCGAGGTCCTAAAACCGGATATCCTCAGCCAGGTCTATGGGAAAGACCTGGTTATCACAGACAAGGATGTCGTCATCGTTGAGGATTATCACCATCACCATTAATCAGTACGTACGATGCTCGAACTATTCTTTTATGACTTTATGCAGCGTTCACTCTTGGCTGCGGCGCTCGTCGGCGCCTTGTGCTCGACGATCGGCGTCTTCGTTGTCCTACGCGGCCTGGCGTTTATGGGAGCCGGTACGGCTCATGCCGCGTTTGCCGGGGTTGCGCTCGGGTATCTTATAGGCTGGCCGCCGCTACTCCTGGCTCTGCTCTTTGGCCTTGCCACAGTTTGGGTCACCGGTTGGGTGGAAGAAAAGGGCCGGATGAAGCTGGATGTCTCCATCGGCATCCTCTATACCGCCACCATGGCCCTGGCCATCCTCTTTATCGGCCTGATGAAGACCTATAACGCCGAAGTCTATGGCTACCTGTTTGGAAACGTGCTGGCAGTAACGAACGAAGAACTCCTTACGATCGCTGGATTAAGCATCGTCGTCATTGGGGCGATTGTGCTCTTCTCGAAAGAGCTATACTTCATCGCTTTCGACCAAGAAATGGCGGAGGCGTCGGGAGTACCGGCACGGCGCATATTTTTCCTGTTGCTGACCCTCGTCGCCCTCACTGTGGTGATATCACTCAAAACCGTCGGCGGCATCTTGGTCTTTGCGATGATCCTGATTCCAGCTTCCACGGCCTATCAACTGACGCATAGCCTCTCGACGCTGACCTGGTACTCCATCATCATTGGAGTCTCCTGTTCAGTCGGAGGCGTCCTCATCTCTTCTTACTGGGATATTCCATCCGGTCCTGCCATTGTGTTGCTTGCCACGTTGCTCTTCTTTATCGCAGTCTTGCTTTCTCCCAAGAGACAACGACAGTCTCTTGCACTCAATTGATTTCAGCTCCCTCTCACCTATGCACTCTGAGTTCTCGCACATTTCTTGAGGCGCTCCTCCCTGTAGGGCTACGGATACACCCTGTGTCAGCAATGAGCCATAATCCCCAAGTAAAACGGGATCGAATCACTCAGCAACCCATAATCTGACTATGATTTCTTATATATTGAGCGATTCTGTTTACTAGACCACAATCGACTCAACGGATATCCAGGCATCGAACTTGCTGCTCTGACGCAAGCTGAACGGGAGCCTGGGGCCAATTTATATCATCATCTCACGGAGGTTTTATTATTATGGGTGTCGTCATGGTTCGGTGGGGGTTAGTAGGTTTCATGCTGCTTAGCTCGCTTGCCGCCCTGAACAGCCACGCAAGCGCAGAAACCTGGAAGATGGAACAGGGCGGAATAGAGCCAGGGAAAGTTATGCTCGGGATGCGCGCAGGATTTGCCCCCTTGACCCAATCGTTGAACGACGGTATTTCAACCGACGTGGGCTCCTTAGTCAATTTTCAAGGGATGTATAGCCTCAACAAGTGGCTCTTGCTCGGGATGATGTTGGAGTGGGAACGGCATAGCATGAGTGCAGGGGGAACTGACCTCGGTCACCAGGATACCGTGTCGGTGCTTCCGACGGTGGAAGTTCGTCCGGTCAAATTCGGGCCAGTCATTCCCTATGCCAACATGAGCTTTGGCGTGAACGTCAACAGCTTTGGGGAAGACACTGGAATTGCTACCATTTCACCCAGCAATAACTTCGCCTGGCGACTCGGCTGGGGCGCCGACTACATGCTCACCAGACAGTTTGCCCTCAACACGGAAATGGCCTACAAGCGTAACGATGGTCATGCCACAGTCGGCGGGGCTCGTGTGAACGACTGGAACGCCTCATCCTTCGGTTTTCTCTTCGGTGCCAAACTGTTTTTTTAGTTTCATGACTTTCGCTTTGCGCACAGAGTGGGCCTGCTCGGAGGTTTCTTTCACCAGGACACCCATCTTCGAGTGAGACGGTTCCACATCGATAGAGAGATCGTAATAACGGAGTCGTTCGCTCGCGGTGGGACCGATGGATGCGACGACCATCTTTCTGCAGGCTTCTTTGAATTGCGCGGTAGTGCCTTCCTGTTTGAGTAACTGTATGACATGGTCGATCTGAGCAGCATTGGTGACCAGCATCACATCAATGTTCCCCGCGATGATCTGGCCAAGCACCTGCTTCAACGGGCTTGTGTCTTCAGGGAGCGCCCACCGGTAAATGGGCACGGTAAAGACATCTGCGCCACGTTGGCTCAGGGCCTCCAAGAGTTCCGGATTCGACGCGCCATATTCTTGCACAGCGATACGGAGGCCCTTGATAGGACGGTACCCGTCGAGCTCTGAGAGAATCTCCATCCATGTATTTGGTTCCGGTACGGTAAGAGTCGGTGTGATCCCAAGGGTCTTGAGTGCGGCGATAGGCTTAGGGCCGCGAGCGACGACTGCCGTCTGCTTGATTCCAGCCATAATTGACGGGAGAGGATGACGCGAACGTAGAGTTTCGAAGAGAATGGTAGTGCCGATGCCGGTCATAAGGATAAGAATATCAACTTGGCCGTCAATCAGTCTGGTGCCCAAGCGCAATACAGCAGCATTGTCCTGGAGGGGGATTTCCCGAAGTGCAGGAGTTACGAAGGGTCGCCCGCCATAACGCTCGATCAATCGGGCCATCTCCTTCGCCATACGGCTTTCGAACGCGGCAACCGATAGGCCAGAAAATCCCTTTCCGGGCATCATCTCTACACCTTCAATCCATCGACAAACCTAGCTGGCAGAGGACGCGCTCTGTGGGGACATTGTATTTTACTTCTTTGCGGGTCCGGGATAGCAAGAGCGCATTACGCGTGCCCGATTAAGAAGGCCACACTTCTCCTCCCCAACCCGGCTAGAATTTCACCCGCCTGCCCAGAATCTGCCAAGACAAACTCCTGGCTCTGGGATGCACCTTTCCCAAGCACGGGCGCAGCAAGTGGCTACAATAGTTCTTCCGAGCTCGCTCGTTTACGCTATTCTGGGATGGCCACGATGAGTCCCCCACTGCGCGCATCGCTTCTATCCCGTATTTTCTGTCAAGGGGAGCCTGGTCGGTCCTCGAGTGCGCGCGTCGAACGAGCACCTTCTGAGCGTGCGCGTTCCGCGAGCAGGAGGACGACCAGGTTACCCTGGGCCATCCCTCTCCCTGCTGGCGGCCTTTTTCAGCATCTCGCTAGGGATTTTCGATTGACGGAGGCAAGGTCGCTCCCTACTATACGATCACGTTTGAGGATAGGTATGACTGTTCCACTCCATCGAGGATTACGCCATGTGGCGTTGCGCGTCAGAAACCTGGCTCGTTCTCGCACATTCTATGAAGAGTTGTTGGGAATGAAGGTGGTATGGGAGCCGGATGCGGACAATGTGTATTTCAGCTCTGGTTCGGATAATTTCGCGTTACATCAGATTCCCCCCTCCGAGCTGCCATCCTATCAACCCTTGACTGGGCAACTGTTGGATCATATCGGCGTGATTCTTGAGAGTCCTGAGGCAGTCGACCGGATGTATCGGGAGATTGCACCTCGCCTCGCGCAACTGGGCGGGGACATTTTGAAGCAGCCGAAACAGCACCGCGATGGCAGTTATTCCTTTTATTTTTGCGATCCGGACGGAACGGTCATTCAGGCCTTGTACGAACCTGCGATCAGCAAACTGGAATTCACACGTAAGGGGTGAGGCGATGGTTGAGCGAGCATGAAGATCTGGGACAGTTTGCCCAAACACCACTATCTCAGCCTCGTTCCCTGGGCCTGGGTTCAATTGGAGAGCGCCGAGCCTCCTGGCCCCTTCCCCTTCGTCGCAGGGGTGGCGCCCGAGGTCGTCGCAAGTCTCCATGAGGCCCATAATCTCCTCTCCAGCGCGATCGATACGGCCATCAGCGATGTCTTTTCCAAACGAGCCCCGCTCGACGACCCCGATCGACAGAGGCGATTGGAAGATGCCTATGCGGAACTCATCAACGCCCGCCCCTATCTCCAACAGCACATTCGTTGCGGGCGGATGGCGGACGGTACGTTTCACTGGGAGTTTCCAACCGACCCAACCAAATCCGCCAGAGTCATCAATGGCGGGCTCCGGATCTACAATTCCGTGAAACGGCAGGTAATCCCCATCGGCTTCGATCAGCGGCAGTTAGGGCCGCTGGTGGGAAGGGTCTTGGGGCTCTTGGACGGTACGCATCAGGCCAGCGAAATCAGAACGGTGGTGGCAACCTCGGGGCATGACGGAGAGCGCCTTCTGACCCGATTGATCGAATCGCTTCACCAACATGAATGTTTCGTGAGCTCGAATACTTCCTCCGTTAGGTCCCATTGGTTCGAGGCGTTAGAAGATACGGACACTGTCCATCTCGGTCATGCCGCGCTTCTATATCGGCAGCGGGACCAGATGCTGCTGTTCGATCCCTGGCTCCTTCCATGGTTTGCCGAATCCTCTATCCCGTCCTTGTGGGGGTCGCTGCTGCCCAAACCCGGTGCTGTCTTCTTGACCCATGATCACGACGATCATGTCGATCCACGCACACTCTTACATTTGCCTAAAGACACGCCGATCATCGTGCCAAGCCGGAGGAACCGGCGTAATCTCTGCTACGACTATCTATCGCTTTTACGGGAACTGGGATTCGGACAGGTGATCGAATTGGCGCATGGAGAAAGCTGGGCGTTCGAAGGAGGGGCTGTCCACTCCGTGCCGTTTTACGGCGAAGACCCCTGCGATCTGGAGATGCCCCGCAACTGCTATCTCATCGCCGATCGCGGCTATAACGTGCTCGTGCATGCGGACAGCGGACCGACTAACAGCGGCAAATCCGTTCTCACGGACAGGGTGATCCAGGCCCTCGTGCAGAGGCATGGGCCGATCCCGTTGGTCTTCGCTTCGCAACAACAACTGCTTGAAGTTCGGGGCCATGCCGCCCATGCAGCCTTATCACATCCTGGTAAATGGCTCGATGTAGGAGAAAACGGCTATCTCACACATGCCTATCTAGCCGAGGTCTGCGCGGCGGCACAGGCGAAATTGTTCGTGTCCTATGCCACCGGCGGCGCAGATTGGTATCCCGACCATCTCTCTTTCATGTTCAGTCAACGAAACCAGGCCAGGACGTCCCTGCTCACTGCCCACTGGGAACAGCCGGAAACTCTCAAAGAACTTCTCGCCGGGCAGAAATGCGGGTATCATTACGCTCATGTGTTGGATCTATTTCGTCGCAGGACCGATGGGTCGGTGCAACCAGTGACAACCGAAGCATCTCTGGCACCTCTGTCGCTCTATCGGCTTAACCACAGCTCTCCTCCGTTTATGAAACCTCGTAAACACACCGTGCCATCTTGAAAGGTTATAAGGACCGACTATGACTCTGCGAAAAATACAGCAGGCCCCGATTCTTGTCACCGGTGTCGCCGGATTCATCGGCTTTCATACGGCAATCAGATTGCTGGAGCGGGGCGAGCGGGTGATCGGGCTCGATAACATCAACGACTACTATGACGTGCGGTTGAAAAAGACGAGACTGGCTAAGCTGAAACCCTTCAAAGAATTCACCTTCACTAAAACCGATCTGGCCGACCGGGTGAAAATGCGCAGGCTCTTCGCTACACGATCGATCACGAAGGTGGTCCATCTGGCGGCGCAAGCCGGCGTGCGCTATTCGCTGGTGAATCCCCATGCCTATACCGATAGCAACATCGAAGGGTTTCTGAACATTTTGGAAGGGTGCCGACACGCAAAGGTTGAACACCTGGTCTATGCCTCGTCGAGTTCCGTCTACGGCGGCAATACCCACATGCCGTTTTCAATTCATGACAACGTCGACCATCCGGTCTCTCTCTATGCAGCCAGCAAAAAGGCCAATGAACTGATGGCCCATTGCTATGCGCACCTCTATCGAATCCCCTGCACTGGTCTGAGGTTTTTTACGGTCTATGGGCCCTGGGGGAGGCCCGACATGGCGCTCTTCATTTTCACAAAAGCGATTCTGGAAGGAAAGCCGATCGAGGTCTACAACCACGGAAAGATGCGGCGAGACTTTACCTATGTCGATGACATCGTCGAAGGGGTGATCCGGACCCTCGACCATCCAGCCAAGCCGAACCAAGCCTGGTCCGGCGACAGACCGGATCCGGGAACCAGCTCGGCACCGGCTCGGATCTATAATATCGGGAATCATCAGCCAGTTGAACTATTGCGATTTATCGAGGTATTGGAACAGACGATCGGAAAACAGGCGAAGAAGAAATTGTTGCCCATCCAACCAGGTGACGTTCCCGCCACCTATGCCGACATCGAAGATCTCTCACGGGATGTCGGATTCTATCCGGCTACCCCCATCGAAGTGGGAATCCCCCGTTTTGTCGAGTGGTATCGGCAGTTCTATAAAAAATAGGGGGGCCCAGGCTCTCTCGAAAGAGCCTGGGCCCCCCTTCCAATCAATCGTTCGCCTGAACCGTCTTGTTACGGACAGCCGATCGGCACAAATCCAGGCCCGAACAGCTTAGACAACGCGATGTATCGAGCGTTGTCGTAGAACGAATAGCTGGGACCGCGCTGATTTCTCCCAGAAAGATCTCCGCCGTAGGAAGGATCTGCCCCGTAAAAGAACCCTCCGCGAGTCTTCTGAACGAGATTGATCCATTCTCCATACATGGAGCAGACTTCAGCTTGAACGGACCCGGACGAGGCAATGCTGGCATGCCAATCTTTGGCCCAATCAGGGACAGTCTGTCGCCCACCGGCCATACCGATCTGATTACGGTCCGGATACGGAGGAATGTCGTAGCGCGGAGCTGCCGTCACAGTGGGGCGATAGGTCGGCATGTCCCCGAGGGATGGCACGCTTGACAGCTCTTTCAACGTCATCAGCTTACAGCCGGGCAAATCCTTATTCGTATAGAGGATGCTCCCATCGGCTTGGGTACATTCTCGCATCAGGTACGGATCGAAGGAGATCTTCGTATCGGAAAATGCCGACGCGGAAGAGAGGGTGAGGATCGTTGCGGCAATCATGAGCACGCGAGTAGGCCGCATAGAGCACCTCCCTTGAGATAGTGAAACAGCCAAGGTTTGTATCATTGTTCATCCCTCTTACATGTACTCACCGACGGTATTGACAAACTATTATACTGGATAGAAGGCCGTCTATTCATCTTTCGAGGGGAGGCGAACTACTGACGAGGGGCTGGCAAGCCGGCTCAGCTAGACGATTAGCTGAGAGCAACCAGTTTGAACACAGGCTCAAAGTTCTTCCAACCCGCAGACCTTGCACGAGAATTTCTTGCGTAAATAAGCAGGTTGGCCTTGTTACCTTTTGACTACTAGGGTATTCTACGCCCTCAATTCGTGAAACGTGAGGCGATGGATAAGTCTCTTTCGCCTAACCTTGTCACTCCCCACATCTGACCAATTTCCGGCATGACTGACTACGGCGTACTTGCAAATCTGCTTGTAATCTTCTTAGCTTCGATCGCCGTCGTCTTCGTATTCCACCAGTTGAGACTCCCCTCAATTGCAGGATTCTTAGTCGCCGGCTCGATTATCGGCCCCCATGGTTTGAACCTCATCGCGGATCTCAGTACGGTCGAGGTATTGGCTGAGGTCGGAATCGTTCTGCTTCTCTTCACCATCGGCATCGAATTTTCAGTTCCGCAATTGCTCTCCATGCGCCGCATCATGTTTGTGGCGGCGCCGATCCAGATCGGCGGCGTGCTGGTGATCGCGGTTCTGGGGGCGATGCTCATCGGATTGTCCTGGCGGGACGGACTGTTCTGGGGATTTCTCTTCGCCCTCAGCAGCACGGCGATCGTCTTGAAAACCTTAGCGGATCGGGGGGACAGCGACTCAATCCATGGCCGGGCCACGATCGGCATTCTTATCTGTCAGGATCTGGCTGTTGTGCCAATGATGCTGCTGATGCCGATTCTTGCCGGGAAATCGGAGGGAGGGGGGCTGGCAATTCTGATCACCCTGGGGGAATCAGTTCTCGCTGTCCTGCTTGTCATTGGAGCCTCCTGGTATCTGATTCCCAAACTCTTGGGTTATATCGTCCGGAGCCGCAGCCGAGAACTGTTCTTGCTGACGATCATCGTCTCCTGTACCGGTATCGCCTGGCTTACTTCCCTCGGCGGTCTTTCGTTGGCATTGGGAGCGTTCATCGCCGGGTTGGTCATTTCCGAATCGGAGTACAGCCATCAAGCCATAGCCGAGGTGTTGCCATTCCGCGACAGTTTCACCAGTCTCTTCTTTGTGTCGGTCGGTATGCTCATGGACTGGAGGGTCTTGCTCACGCATCCGGGACCGGTGTTCGGACTGCTCATGGCAGTTCTGCTGATAAGTTTTATTTCCGGAACCGGAGCAGCCCTGTCATCCGGACTCCCCCCGCGTGCTGCCATCATGGTGGGCATCGCTCTAGCTCAGGTCGGGGAGTTCAGTTTCTTGTTGGCGCAGCAGGGGGAGACGAGCGGTTATTTCCAAGGCGATCAGTACCAAGTCTTTCTTGCGCTCTCGGTGCTCTCCATGATTGTGACCCCTTTTCTCATACAGTGGTCACCGAACCTGGCCCGCCACGCCGAGGCCTGGCAGCGAGTCCATCATTGGTTGCCTAGTCGCACCATCGCTCATGTCGAGCAGACCGAAAGCAAGCAGATTCGGATGAAGGGCCATGTCATCATTGCAGGGTATGGATTAAACGGAAGGAATCTCGCCCGCGTTCTCGGCGACACGGAGATCCCCTACCTCGGCTTGGATCTCGACGGCGATATCGTTAGCCGCGAATCGAAACATGGGGTACCGATCTACTACGGCGATGCCACGAATTCGCATGTGCTGCGGCATATGAGAGTCGAGGATGCCAAGGTGTTGGTGATCGCGATATCTGATCCATTCATCACGCGGCGAGTCGTGCAGGTTGCCAAGGGAATCAACCCCAGGCTCCATGTTGTCGTGCGGACCCGCTATCTACGCGAATTGGAGGAACTACATAATCTCGGCGCGGATGATGTGGTGCCGGAAGAATTTGAAACCTCCATCGAAATCTTTTCCTTGATACTCCGCACCTACAAAATGCCACCGGACTTTGTGATGCGGAAGGCAACACAAGTTCGCCGTGAAGGGTACGCGTTGCTTCGTCGGAGCGAATCGCCGGAACTCGCGCATCATCTTCATGGTGGAACCCTGACCGATACAGAAGTCGAAACATGCCGCATCGACGACGATTCCCCTGCGCTGGGGAAAACGTTGGCAGAGATTGCCCTCCCCGCCAGGACGGGTGCTTCGGTGATTGCCTGGACACGCGCTGGGATAACGGAGGCAAATCCGTCTGAGAATACCCTATTGATGGCGGGCGATATCGTGGTCTTACTTGGCTCGCGCTCCCAGATCCAGGATGCGATGGAGCATTTGATGCAGATCCGTGAGAAATAAATTGTTAGGACCTCGTTACGAAGGCAATGTCGGACAGGGCTCCTAGCGGTTTGCCGTCGTCATGAGCTGATAGGCCTCTTCCAGTGTCGCCACTTCGATGACTTTGATATTCCATCGGGTGGCCAGTTGAAGGAAATCCTTGTCAATAGTGGCTGGTTGCCCCTGAGGCACCAGAACGGTTGTAAACTGCGCGCGGGCCGCCGCTTCGATTTTAGTGACCAGACCACCAACCGGCTCGATTCTACCGTCCGGTAGAATTTTTCCGGTCAGAGCGACATCCGGCTTGACATGATCGCCCCGCCAGGCTGCAATTAGACCGACTGCAACGGCAGCGCTGGCGCTCATTCCTTCAGTCAAGGCATTGTAGGACCGGTTTTTGACCGTGATTACCCAATCTCGTCCGTCCTCTCCTACTGCCTGCGTGGCAGCCGCAACAGCTTGTCTGATGCCCTCCTTCCAATCCTCGCTGACCATTGAACCGCCGCCCAGGTTAATCTCATTGAATTGGACTGTCGGTCCTGCTTGTCGAGGCCCCTTGTCGATTTGGAGCACAATGTAGTGAACGACCCCCGTGGGCCCGTCGGAGCGAATTCCCAATGCCGGTACCGTTGCCACCAGCCGACTCTCCGCCGGCCAGACCGGAAAGGCTTGAGCACAAAGAATTATCGAGGAGAGGAGGACAACAAGGTGAGGTAATTTTTGAGTTGCACTCTTGCCCAGCATAAGACCTACCCCACCAACAGCCCTTTTGCCTCGCAACGAAGGATTGCCCGGATAGACTCCTAGCTCTTCCAGCGAAGCGTGACCGTTTCTTTTAGGGGATGGTCGAGAGGTTGTCCGGTTTGCGCCGACACAACATACGCGGCCTTTAACTTGTAGTACCATTTCGCCGGGATATCGGCATCATCTATAAGCATCAGGGCTGGTTTGTAGCGTAATCCCACCGCCTGGCGTTCCATCGCCTCCCGATCCTGCGCCATGAAAATGTTCGCAAAATAACGAAAGATGGTTTTGGAAAATGGCAGCCAGCTGAGGCAATTCCATCCTGCGGTAAAGTCGATGCGGCATTGCTGGTCACTGATCGGCGTCACCGTGGCACGGCTCGATACGAAAAGCGATCCACACTGGACGAACTCGAATCGGTGGTTGGGCAGGACAAAGTCGATGGTTGTCGTCAGCGGCCCGCCGTAAAACATATTCAAGAGCTTATAGGGGCCGCTGTTCCTTGAGGGAGCGTGCGGCACCATGCGGAACCCATTGGGAATCGGCTCAAAGGTCTTGGCCTTTTCATGTATGCTCGCCTTGCTACGCCACCAGAAGCTTTGGTGCACAAAGGGGCCGTGAGCCGGATCCATCAAGCCGACAATGCCGTCGTCGATGGTGCAATCCAATAGCGTCGAAATGTGAATCATCCGATAGGGCGACGAAGGGAGCAACAGCGGCGGCACCTCCGGGATAGTCTTGGTTGGTTGTTGAGGGTCTGGAATGAACACCCAGACATAGCCATCCCGTTCACAACAAGCATACGTCGTGATGCCAATCTTGTCGACGTGGATGGATGAGTTTTCAGTCAGTGCAGGAATCTTTCGACAACGGCCCGTCTGATCAAACTGCCAACCATGATACGCACATTCGACACAGTCGCCTTCCATTTTTCCAAAGGATAATGGCATACCACGATGGGGACAAATGTCTCGCATCGCCGCGACGGCCCCCTGAGATGTCTTGCACACAAGGATTGGAAGGCCCAGCAGGACGGTCCCTTTCAGACTTCCCTGGGAGAGTTCACTGCTGAGACAGGCGGGGTACCAAAAACCAAGGAGCGGTGCGCTCTTAGATGGCTTGATCTCGGTGATAAGGTCGCTGTTCATTGATGAGGAAGGATGTGCCAGGAAGGGCCAATCTGGACTTTGTAAAATATAACGAGTGGGTCTTGCAGCGTCAAGCCACTTGGCACCAATGGCGTCTCGCATCACATCTGCTCAGGGAGTTGCCAGACTATCCTTCACTGCGCGCATCGAGCGATATAACTGCTCCCTCCAAGCTCGCTCGTTGTTCTTCAAGGATGAGGGCTGATTGATCTTCCACTGCGCGCCACTTTCTCACCCGCCCACCCACTGGCACGCCGACACGTGCCATTAGCCCGGCGAGGGGAGTCCGCGACCGCGCGTTGCGCGAGCACAGAAGATCATCAGGCTCCATCCCTCCTCTGTTCTGCGAGCAAGAAGGACACCTGGCCACTCCCACCTCTTTCTTGACAAGAAAAATGAGCGGAGACTATAGTCAAATTCCCATTGAAATCACCAAATTCATGCGGATCATCTATCTTGTCTTGCAGAAGCCAAACAAGGCACGGTCAATTTGTTCATTTGAACAAGCGGGACAAGCGCAAAAGGCGAGACGTGGAGTGAAGAGATGATTCAAGCCGACGTGAAACTCGATACGCTTGGCTACTTCTGCCCGATGCCGATTATTCTGACCTTGAAAAAGATCAAGGAACTGAAGCTGGGCCAGGTTCTTGAAGTCGTGTCAGACGACGAGGGCATCAAGAAGGACATGCCTGCCTGGTGCGACACGACCGGCCATCAGATGGTCGGACTCGAAGAGGAACAGATCAAATCGGGAACGGTCTATAAAGCATTTGTGAAAAAGACAAAGTAATCGCACGGACAGAGCTTTCACAGGCTGGAACCTTCCATACACAATCTCAATGTCAACATAGCGTCAGGATGCTCAAAAAGGCCGTTCAGCAAGGCCGCAGCAAATGTAGAAGGCTTAGGTCGAGGTTAAGGTTAAGTGTCGAACAGGTTTTTGTTTGCTCAACCTTAGCCTCAGCCTTAACCTTCCTATAGCGCTGGCGGTCTTTTTCAGCATCCTGTTAATGGAGAGAGAAGCCGGAGGGCTGAACGTCGGACCTCCGGCTTCGTTGTGTTGATATGTGATGAGGTGGGGCGTGGATCGAATCGTCGAATGTGTGCCAAATTTCAGCGAGGGACGAAACCAGATAACGGTGTATGCACTGGCGCGGGCCGTGGAGTCTGTTCCTGGGGTCTGGCTGTTGGACCAGACGAGGGATCGAGACCACCATCGCTCAGTCTTGAGCTTTGCCGGTGAACCGGACGCCGTCGCTGAAGCGGCTTTTCGCGCGATTCGCGTGGCGACGGATCTTATTGATCTTCGGGAGCATAGGGGTGTCCATCCGCGCGTGGGGGCGACAGATGTCGTCCCCTTTGTCCCGCTGCGCGGGGCAACGATGCAGGATTGTATCCATCTGGCAAGGGGATTGGGGAAGCAGGTCGGAGCAGAGCTCGATATCCCCGTCTTCCTATACGAACAAGCGGCCTTGCACCGCGATCATGCCCCACTCGAATCGATCCGCCAAGGAGGGCTTCAAGGCCTCGCCTTCCGGATGGCCTCCGATCCTGACTGGACACCGGATTTTGGCCCGCCCCACCTCCACAAGACAGCCGGTGCCATCGTCATCGGCGCACGCGCCCCCTTGATCGCATTCAATGTGAATCTCCGCTCGACCGACCTGGGGTTAGCTCGATCCATTGCGAAAGACATTCGCCAATCGAACGGAGGACTGCCCCATCTCAAAGCAATCGGCGTGGAGTTAGCCAGCCGACGGTTGGTTCAGGTGGCCATGAATCTCACCGATTATGTCATCACCCCTATCCATGTCGCCTTTGAAGCGGTCCGTACGAGCGCAGCCGCACAGGGCGTGGCAGTATCCGGGAGCGAAATCGTCGGCCTTATCCCCCAAGCGGCACTGCTTCAAGCTGCTGCACATGGCCTTGCGCTCGAACAGTTCGATGAATTACAGGTATTGGAAACGAGACTGGAGAGACGGCTATTCGGTGAGCCGGCCCGAGAAGCCTCTTCTCATAAGGAAGACCCTGTTGATTTGCATACACAATCCCTCGCAGACTTTCTGGACTCAGTGGGCGCAGCCACCCCGACTCCAGCCGGTGGCACAGTTGCGGCTTTGGTCGGCGCTCTCGCGGCTTCGTTGGGAATCATGGGAGCGCGGCTCAGCCGGCAAAAGGCGGTGGAATATCGGCTGAGTGAGAATAGCCGGCGGCTTCGCAAGCTCATGCAAGCGGATGGCAATGCCTACCGCCGATTTATCCAGGCCACGAAACTCCCAAAAACAAACAGGGCCCGTCCTGCTCTCTTGTCGTCTGCCTTACATCTGGCAACGGAAATTCCGCTTGAAATTGCCGAACAAGCGATAGAGGCTGGCGCTCTTCTTCATGCCTGCTCAGCCGGGACAAAACCACGAGTCAGATCGGATTTGACCGTTGGAATGCTCCTGGCACTCGCTGCAGCAGAGGCGGGACGTCACACGGTCGAAGAAAACATAAAGATTCAACAAAATCAAACACTTAAATCGTCGCTCTTCGATCGGATTGAGCAGATGACGATCCGCCTTGAGGAACTCAGGGGGCTATGTTACACTGCGCCCCCTGGTCGGGGCCAGGCCGGCTCAAGAAAAAAACCTGTACAGGCATTGCCTGGGAAAGTAGACAAACGGGAAGAATGGAAATCAAAGTCTTCAATAATAACGTTGAAAAAGCCCTCAAGGTCGCCAAAAAGAAACTCGCGGGGGAAGGGCTCTTCCGCGAACTGAAGCGCAGACGGTTTTACGAGAAGCCGAGTGTCCGAAAGAAAGCCAAGCAGCGCGAAGCGCAGCGGCGGCGTCAAAAGTGGTTGTCGAAGCGTAAACCGGAATAGGCATTTCCCCGCGGCTTGCCCGTTCGCTTGTGACCCATCCTCTCAAGGCCTTCACATTCTTTCCGCGTCATGCGCCAGGATCAAATCACTGCTGCGCTTCGAATCGTTCAACGTGAGATTCGCCAGTGGGAAGAACCAGTTGTCGGCGTGGTAGCACGCCTGTCGAACCGAGACCCCTTCCGCATCCTCATATCCTGTCTCCTCAGTCTCCGGACAAAAGATAAGACGACACATGAAGCCTCTGCCAGGCTGTTTGCGCTGGCACATCAGCCTGCCTCCATGCTCACCCTCTCGCTCAACAAGATCGAACGAGCCATCTATCCTGTTGGATTCTATCGGACAAAAGCTAAGTCAATCCATGCCATCTGCCGTCGGCTTCTGGACGTCTATGGAGGGACAGTTCCCGATTCCATCGAAGAGCTGGTGACTCTGTCAGGAGTCGGTCGGAAAACTGCGAATTTGGTGGTCACGGTCGGCTATGGCAAACCCGGCATCTGCGTAGATATTCACGTGCATCGGATCAGCAATCGCTGGGGCTATGTGAGGACGAAGACTCCGGAAGAAACTGAGCAGGCCCTACGCCGGAAACTGCCGAGACCCCATTGGATTACCTTCAACGACTTGCTCGTTCCCTATGGACAGAATCTGTGTCAGCCAGTCTCACCCTTCTGTAGCAGATGCAAGCTGGCGAAACTCTGTGACCGTGTCGGGGTGACGCGCTCCAGATGAGCGAGTCCACCTTGGGCGAGGATGACGACTTTGGGGTATAGGGGAATCGTTAGTGGCTATTTCTTTGTGGCGCGCGCCTTGACACTATTCACATAATCAGCAATGGCCGCATCGACTTCCCCAGTAGTCATGGGCCGGTCATGTGTCTCACTTTCGTCCACAATGTATTTATCATGCTCTTTTTCCTGCCGCAGGACTATAGAATTCTCCGGCGTCACCTCAATTAACAGAAACCACTCCCGTGCTCCCTGAGTAATCACAACTTCCTTGCCCGAGCCTTTCTTCGTGATCTCGACATGAAGCTCTTCCGATGCGGAGACAGAAAAAGGATTCGTAAGCAATCCCACCTCAAAGACCGCGACCCCAAGTAACAGACCGATCCAGAATGTCGGGAGGAAACGATTCGACATGATGCAAAGATTATAGCCGGTTGAGAAATTAACCGTAAACCGTCGTCCCTGCTCGCTCGTCGCCTTGAGTGGTCCCAGGTCACATGCTAGGATGCCTCGTCTAAAATGGATAGCCTACTTGCAACATTCCAGGAATGGATTCCGGTCGATGTGCTCATCGGTCTCACGGTCGCTTCAGCTATCGGTTTTGTCGCGTCCCTGATCGCTATCCCGATGATTTTGGTGCGTTTGCCGGCCGACTATTTTGATACGCGCATTCCTCGCCATTGGATGAAAGACCATCATCCCGTGTTGCGCCTGTTGGGGCTGGTCGTCAAGAACGTGGTTGGGGTCGTGTTCCTGTTGGCCGGCTTCGCCATGCTCTTTCTACCGGGTCAGGGCGTGCTGACAATGCTGATCGGGATCTCGCTCATGGATTTCCCACAAAAGCGTGCACTGGAGGCCAGAATGGTCGGGCAACCGACTGTGCTGGGCGTTATTAATTCCATGCGCCAGAAATTTGGCAAGCCGCCTTTGACGCTGGCCCCTGGTCCTTAGCAGGATGCTGAAAAAGTCCGCCAGCGCTATAGGAAGGTTAAGGCTGAGGCTAAGGTTGAGCAAACAAAAACCTGTTCGACACTTAACCTTAACCTCGACCTAAGCCTTCTACATTTGCTGCGGCCAAAAGATCGCCTTTTTGAGCATCCTGCGGCTATTTTAAAATCAGTGCCATATGGAAGATTCCGGTGGTGGTTTATGAATAAACTGAGTTTTTCCGCAGCCTGCTAGCCCGCATCATGCCGAGCACCGAGTCCAGCCGCAAGACGCTCTATCTGATCGACGGGAGCGCCTATATCTATCGTGCATTCTTTGCCCTGCCGGCCCTGAATAATTCCCAAGGCCTCCAGACCAATGCCATCCTCGGTTTCACCACGATGTTGCTGAAAATTCTTCGCGAACGGAAGCCTGAGGGCCTCGTCGTGGCCTTTGATGAAAAGGGGCCGACATTGCGCCATGCCGAGTTCAAGGCCTACAAGGCGCAGAGGCCGCCGATGCCAGAAGGCATGGCTGTCCAGATTCCTTACATTCATCGCATAGTGGATGCTCTCAACATCCGCTCGGTCCGGCAAGCCGGATATGAGGCGGATGATCTGATCGGCTCGCTTGCGCACCAGGCCGAGCTGGCAGGCTTCGACGTTGTCATCGTCACCGGCGACAAGGACATGTTCCAACTCCTAACCACCCACGTGCGCATCTATGATCCGGTTAAGGACAAATGGTTAGGCGAAACGGAATGCCGAGAACGTTTCGGCGTGGAGCCGGCGCGCGTCGTGGAAATCATGGGTCTCATGGGCGATGCAACGGACAATATTCCAGGGGTAAAGGGCATCGGTGAAAAGACGGCAATGAAGCTGATCGCCCAATTCGGCACGATAGAGGAACTCTTGCATCGTGTAGAGGAGGTCTCACCGCCTCGGATCAAAGCCCTGTTGATCGAACAGGCGGACAATGCCCGCCTCAGCCGGCGTCTGGCTACCATCCAACTGGATAGCCCCGTCACCTTCGATCCCATGACCTATCACATCAAGCCCCCACATCAGGACCAGATCATCGATTTGTTGCGCGAATTGGGCTTCACCTCGCTCCTCAAATCTTTTCAGCCGGCGGTTATCCCAACCGCGACACAGGGAATACAGACCGAGCTGATTCAGGATGAACCGACCGCACAGAAATTTGTGGAGGGGTTGCCGAAGGGAAGCGAACTCGGATTGCACTGTCTTCTTTCCGCCGGGTCGAATGTGCTGGGAATGGCCCTATCGACCGGGGACAAGACCGCGTTTATTCCTCTCGACGTCCGAACCTATATGAGACCCATCACAGCCTTGCTGCACGACCCCACGAGAACGAAGGTCGTTCATGACTTGAAGGCCATGCTGCTGGTATTCCACCGCATGGGGCTGACCCTTGCAGGCCCCTGTTTGGATACCATGGTTGCGGACTATCTGCTCAATCCCAACCGCCGAGATCACCAACTTGAGACCATCGCGTTCGAAATGCTGGACCACCGGCTTGGGCATAAAGACCACGCTGCCCCGCAATCCCTGTTCGATGAGGACACAGGATCACGAGAGGAGGCAGCGGAGTCTTCGTCTGTGTTGGCCAAACTCGCCCAGCCCGTTACGGAACGTTTATCGGCACAGGGGAGCCTCCCCCTCTTCACCGAAGTGGAAATGCCACTGGTGCCTGTGCTGGCCGAGATCGAGCGGAACGGCTTCTTACTGGATGTCGAGGGCCTACGGCGGCTCAGCAAAGAATTAGAACGGGTTCTCGACAAAATGATCGAGACGATCGAAGGGTTGGCCGGCGGCCCATTCAACATCAATTCGCCGAAACAGCTGGCTACGGTGCTCTTCGAAAAGTTAGGGCTCAAGCCGATCAGGAAAACTAAAACCGGCTACTCGACCGATGAAGATACCTTGACACAGCTCGCGAAACAACATGAATTGCCGGCGCAGATCGTGAACTATCGGAGTCTCAGCAAACTCAAGTCCACCTATGTGGATGCGCTACCAGAATTGGTCAACCCGGAAACCAAACGACTCCATACATCACTCAATCAAACCGTTGCGGCGACGGGACGACTCTCCTCTACCGAGCCGAATTTGCAAAATATCCCGGTGAAAGGCGACTACGGGTTACGCATCAGAGAAGCCTTTATTGCACCGATAGGCCATACCCTGCTCTGCGCCGACTATAGCCAGATCGAGCCGCGGATCCTCGCCCACCTGTCGCAAGATCCCCGCCTGCTCGCCGTATTTGCGAAGGGAGAAGATATCCACATGGCAACGGCCATGGAGATCTTCAGCCTGCCCTCTAGTCAAATCACGAGGGATATGCGACGTGTGGCCAAGACGGTCGTCTTCGGAATTGTGTATGGAATCAGTCCGTTCGGCTTGGCCTCGAACATCGGCGTGTCACAGGCGGAGGCGAAGAAATACATCGAGACGTTCTTTGAGAGATTTTCGGCAGTGCGCGCCTTGATGGACCGGAATATCGAGGAAGGGAAAGCGAAAGGCTATACGACGACGATCCTCGGCAGACGACGCCCGATTCCCGAATTGCAGAGCGGCGATCCAGTTCAGCGTGGATTCGGTGAACGAGTCGCGGTGAATAGCCCCATCCAAGGCTCAGCCGCGGATCTCATCAAGGTGGCGATGATCGACGTGAACAACATGCTTCACCACGAGCTGCCACACACGAAGATGATTTTACAAGTCCACGACGAACTCATCTTCGAAGTGCCGGAGAAAGAGCTGGAGGAAGCGAAGCGTCTCGTGAAGGCCGAGATGGAAGCGACGGGAAAGAAACTGCATCTGTCGGTGCCATTAAAAGTGGATCTCGGCGTTGGCAAGAACTGGCGGGTAGCCCACCCGTAAGTGATATCCTGAGCCGCTTTCAATGAGCAGTCTTGACCAGCAATTAAACAAGCTTGGATTGAATATGGTTGGAGATCTCTTCTCCTATTCTTGAGCCTGAGCGCTTTTCAAGAAATTGAGCTAGAGTAAAGAGTGATGTAAAATCACCCATCGACCTTGGGCATACCCTAATATGATAAGAATGTCCAAAAAGACGTTCCTTGTTATGGGTGTCGCACTTCTCTGCTGCTTCGGGTTGACCCTCACTGTCGGAGCTGGTGAAACGGACTTTGAACGTCGAGGATTCGCGCTCACGACCCTGGACGGCTCAGGCGACGTCGGCCAGTACAGCTCCGTGACCATGGGCGCTGACGGTCTGGCCCTCATCAGCTACTATGACGCCACCAACGGTGATCTAAAAGTAGCCCATTGCTCAGACGTAGCCTGCACTTCTGCTGCCCGTACCACTGTAGACCAAGCAGGCGACGTCGGCCAGTACAGCTCAGTGACCATGGGCGTTGACGGCCTGGCTCTCATCAGCTACTACGACGTGACCAATGGTGACCTCAAAGTAGCTCACTGCTCCGATGCAGTCTGCACCTCTGCCACCCTCACGACTGTGGACCAAGCAGGCAACGTCGGTCAGCATGGTTCAATAGCCATTGGGGCTGACGGCCTCGGTCTTATCAGCTACTACGACGTGACCAACGGTGACCTCAAAGTAGCCCACTGCTCCGATGCAGTCTGCACCTCTGCCACCCTCACGACCCTCACATTTCTTCAAAGCGAAGTGAATGCCGGTCAGTTCTCCTCCATTACCATTACCGGCGGCCAGGGTCTCATCAGCTACTATGACAGTGCCGATCAGATCCTCAAGTTGGCGCTCTGCCCCGACGTGGCCTGCACCTCTGCCACCATCACAACCACCCCGGACCGCGCAGGCAACGTTGGCCAATACAGTTCCGTGACCATGGGCGATGACGGCCTGGCCCTCATCAGCTACTACGATGCCACCAATGGCGATCTCAAAATTTCTCATTGTTCCGATGCGGCCTGTACTTCTATTACCCGCACCACAGTCCAGAGTGAGGATAATGTCGGTCAGTTCACCTCCGTCACCATCGGCGCCGGCGGCCTGGCCCTCATCAGCTACTATGACGTGACTAATGGCGACCTCAAGGTGGCCCACTGCTCCGACACGGCCTGTTCTTCTGCCACCCGTACCACCGTGGATGAAGTAGGCAATGTTGGCCAGCACAGTTCTATGACCAGGGGGACCGACGGCCTGGCCCTCATCAGCTATTACGACGTGACCAACGGCGACCTCAAGGTGGCCCACTGTTCCAACACGGCCTGCACCGCCGCGACTCTCACTCACCTTGATGGAGCAGCCCATAACATAGGTGCGTCGTCTTCGATGATGAGGGGAGCCGACGATCGAGGCTTCATTAGTTACTACGACGTCACGAACGGCGACCTCAAGGTGGCCCACTGTTCCAATATGGCCTGCACCGCCGCGACTCTTACCACCGTGGATAGCGCCGGCAACGTGGGACAATACAACTCCGTGACCATCGGAGCCGATAGCCTTGCCCTCATTAGCTACTATGACGAGACCAACAGTGATCTGAAAGTAGTCCACTGTTCCGACATCGCCTGTACTTCGGCCACCCGCAGCACCGTGGATCAAGTAGGCAATGTCGGCCAGTATAGCTCCGTGACCATCGGGGTCGACGGCCTAGCTCTCATCAGCTATTACGACGAGACCAACGGCGATCTGAAAGTAGCCCACTGTTCCGATGTGGCCTGTACTTCGGCCATCCGCAGCACCGTGGATCAAGTGGGCAATGTCGGCCAGTATAGCTCCGTAACCGTCGGGGCCGATGGTCTAGGCCTCATCAGTTACTACGACAAGACCAATGGCGATCTGAAGATTTCCCACTGTTCTGACTTGACCTGTACTTCTGCGACCCGGACCACCATGGATCGTGCTGGCAATGTGGGGCAATATAACTCCGTGACTATCGGGGCCGACGGCCTGGCCCTCATTAGCTATTACGATGCCACTAACGGTGACTTGAAGGTAGCCCACTGCTCCGATGCCATCTGCACATCTGCCATCCTCAGCACCATAGACCAAGCAGGCAACGTGGGCCAGTTCACCTCGGCGACCATCGGAACCGATGGCCATGGCCTCATCAGCTACTACGACGAGACCAACGGCTATCTCAAGATTTCCCATTGTTCCGACGTCACTTGCACGGTAGCGACCCACATCACTCTCCTAGGCAAGGACAACGTCGGTCAGTATAGTTCTGTCACCATCGGGGTAGATAACCTAGCCCTCCTCAGCTACTACGACGTCACGAACGGCGATCTCAAGGTGGCCCACTGTTCCAGCCCCAACTGCGTTCCTTACCACCGCCGCCGTTGATCGGATGGGCTTGACGAAATCACGCCATGGAAAAGTGGAAGGGGATGGCACTTCCTCAGACCCGCCGCACACGATAAGATTCTCCAAGTTCACGACGAGCTTATCTTCGAAGTGCCTACCCTTGAACATTCATTGGAAGACTGGAGAAACATGCGCAATGGAAGACCATTCAGCATCCGTCCCCGAAGTTATAAATAACAGCCACATCATATGAGGTGACCTATGCAAACCTTACGTCTCTCAGCCGTTTGGGTGATTACGGGCGTTTGTCTTGGTGCGTTGGGACTCCTGCTTCTCATGGGACAGCCGTTTGCGGTAAAGGCCCAAGAGTCGAAACGGTTCCAGTACAAAATCATTGAAGTGCTTCCCGACACCGAGAATATGCAAACCAGGCTGAACGAATTTGGGGCAGGTGGGTGGGAATTGGTGGCGGTCTCGATGGGAAATATGACGGAGCCGAGGTTGATCTTTAAGAAGTGAAGAGGATCGGGAACAGCCAGCCGTCCTTCTTGCTCGCAGAGCGCGCACGATCGGAATGTGCTCGCTCGATGCGCGCAGTCAAGGACAGACTGGCTGCTCCCGATACCATCCCAGCCACTCCACTCACTTTCCCTTCCGCGCATGATCGAGGGACTTGACCATGTTCAAAAGCCGCTCTCGCCCTGTTTCGGAAATCTCGGTGAACTGGACTCCCATCCCGGGAAAGAACACGTATCGTTCCTCATGAGATCTGATCCAGGCGACTTTGCCCTGCGCGCTGATCGGCGCGGTTGGATTGTCAGGGAGAATGAGCTCCAGCGCGAGGACGGTCCCTAACTTTGGCGGCAGGTTGGTCTCGATGAAGATACCGCCGCCGCCGATCTCGCAGGTCACACTGTCGACTTGTTTGTCGTCCGATGTCACGTAACGGACCTTCGCTGCAAGACGGCCGCGGGGATAATCCCGGACTGCTCGCTGGGACCGGACTTCTTTAGCAGAGGCGTGAATGAAATCTATGACGGCTTCCCACGATACAGCTCCCAGCGATTCGCTTGTCGGGCTGAACAGCGTTATGGTTTCCGTGTCGCTATCCAACCCTAACCATTTTCCCCGGTGCCACACTGAACTCTTAATGGGCAGCTTCATCATGATCCCTCCTCTCGGTGGGAAACGAACAGGCTCGCCCTATCCTCAATGCAGTTGCGATCCACCACGCATCCTGCGTCAGATCTCGACTCGACGTTCCAAGCGAATGGCTCTTTCTCAAAGACTCTCGATGTTCTGATTCTGGACAGTCCCCTAAAATATGTCAAATACCTGAGGAATTGACCGTGTTTCTGGAAAGTTGTGGCAGACTGCGGGAATGCCCTTGTGGAGAAGTTGAGTCAGCGAGGTCGTATAAACGCGTGGAAATAATCCACCGGGCTCGGTGGTGCGGTCAAGGCAATCATGAATGATTGGGGATCGTAGCCGATGTCTTCGAGATCTTTCGAAGCGAACGTCAGCTCCTCCTCCGTGAGGTAGGCGACTGTATCCGGAACACCTGTCGGTGTGAGCGAGCGTGCAAGGGCTTGGAGGGTTTCACGTTCTTCCGACGGCATCTCCAACGGAATTGGAAAGTCCAGCTGGCGCGCATAGGGGCTTCGATAGGTCTCGTTCAAGGCCCGGAGGGTCTTGAGCATCAACCGGTCCTGCTCCCACTGCGACATTGTTGTACCGGCTGACGGGTGGGTGGCGATGAGATCCATGAGAGTCAAGACGTTGGTTCCCAAGCTACGCCCCACGAACTCACGCTGGCTCTCGATCGTCATTGTGCCGACCTCTAACTGCTTGGTGACCGTTTCAGCGAGTGCAAAGTTGACCATGAAACTCTGTTGCCCTCCGAATTGCCCGTAGCAGGGCTTCTCCGGATCGTTCAGTACCTTCATATCGGCTGTGCCAGCGTCGAAACTGCTAAACCCGATCGCATCGGAAGCCAGCAGACGTTTGGCTTCCTTGATCGTGGCGTAGGCCCCAAGATTAACTGGCACTACCACTTTTTCATCGATACGTGTGAGAAAGTCTGTGATCGTCTTCCGGTAGGGAACCGCTTTCCACTCCATCGCGCGATATTCACGCTCCCACACCAGATCATCAAGGAAGAGGGGAAAGCCCTTAAGCGCCTCCATATCCATGACATCGAACGCTCGGACAAAGGCCGCCCAGTCGGAGATTTTTGCGTGAGCGGCTTCGCTCAGGTTTGGTCGAAGGAACTCTTCTTCGATGTCCTTCCCCTGCCGCGACATCAATTTAGTCGGAAGATCGTTCCACAATTCGTTACAGATGATGCGATCCACGCTGCCATCTGCCACGCCGTCCAACCGATTTACAGTGCCGAGATGTATCCCAAGCCGGTCCCGGTGGGACCCGAGTTCCGGATGGGCTAAAGCCGCATCAAGCACCGCTTGCTCCCAATCAACCAGCATGTAGCGGACGCGGGGATAGACCACTCCATCCTTGTCGAGGGCCTTGAGATGGCTCAGGAAACAGGCGGCGAGATTGCCATTGCCCGGGCCCAGTTCCAAAATCGTGAGAGGTGAATCGGACGGATTTTCACGTGTCGCCTGACGCCTGACGCCTAACGTTTTTGCGCGCTTGACTACTTTTTCGAAATAGTCCGCTGCCAGAGCATGGGCGAGCCGATGGTCCGCCGAGGCAAAGGTTTGGTAGAAGCTGCGGATCTGATCGCCACGGAAGCGGTAGAAGAGGGTATTGATGTGGACTTGCCACTGATCGACTGGCTTATAGTCGCCGATGAGCTGTGGTAAGGCGTCTGCATCCTGCAGCATCATAACAACCCGGTTTAAACCTATGGATTCGGAGGACTGCGAAGAACGCCAGATGTTATCAGATGGCAGGAAACAGCTGCAACGGCGCTTCGTTCAGTTGTTAGCTGCCTATATCCTTGACAGCCCCCGCCGATGAGTGTACCAAGACGCTATGGTAGAAAGAACGAAACAAGCGGTGCGCCGGCCGATCGCAGTGGTCATTGCCACGGTCTTGTCGGCACCTATGGTACTCCAAGCAGCGGAGCTGCCGATCACCAAGAATTCTTCTATTTCGGATTTTCAGAACCGTATAGAGGACGTCACGCCCTACAATTTCGACGCCCCACCACAAGGCCTTTTTCGTACCATCACAACAGCAGAAGGATTCGATGAGCAACTAGGCTTTCAACGAACGCATGAGATCGTGCCCGTGAAACCAACCGACCAGTTCCGTCCAAATGCCCGGGAAATTTTTATTGTGTTCCATCTCCACCCGCATTACCAGGGGTTCAAGGTGTTGGGACGCTGTTATCCTGAGGCAGTGGCCGGCCTTGATCCCACCCTGTTGATTGGACAAGATGCCATGCACATTGCGCTCGAAGACGACAGCGGCTACCTCGCCCTTTCCCCTCCACACACCACATGGAAGCCCGGACGATATAAAGTGGAAATCCATGTGGGAGAACAGGTCAACGAGATGAGTCTGATGGGCACGATGCGTTTCACCGTTCTGAAAGAAGCGCCGTAGCCAGACTATCGAGAAAGGCACGCTGACCGCGTCGCATGGTTTGACGCTCCCCATGGCGTTCTGTAAAATGCAATGGAAACATGTGGTCCCCTTCTGCGTTAGGAATATCAACCCCGCATGACCGTGCCATCCCACCCATGGGCTTCCGTCGTCATCCCCATTAAGGATGAGCGAGATAATCTCACTCCGTTGATTGAGGGACTGCTAAAAGTCATGGACTCCCATGAGGCTTCACGGTCGCGTCCCTTTGAGATCATCTTCGTGGACGATGGCAGCAGCGACGGTAGTAGCGAGCTCTTGGATCGCCTGGCGGCCCAGCACCCTGAAGTGACCACGCTGCATCTCGACCGAAACTATGGGAAGACCTGCGCACTCGACGCAGGCTTTAAGCGATCGGCCGGAGAATTGATCATTGCCATCGACGGCGACCTTCAGCAAGACAGTGAGGACATTTTGAAGCTACTGCCCCTTACGACCACTTACGACGTAGTGTGCGGATGGAGGGTAACGAGGGAGGATGGCCTGGTCAAGATGATCTCGTCTCGAGTAGCCAATTGGGTACGGAATTTCTTCACGCACGATGGCATCCACGACACCGGCTGCCCGCTCAAAATATTCCGGCGGCCCGTGCTGGAACGTATCGCGCTATTCGAAGGCATGCATCGATTTTTCCCAACGCTTGCGCTCATGCATGGGTTCACAGTCACCGAAGTGCCGGTCCGGCACTACCCGCGCATTCACGGCGTCTCAAAATATGGCATGGGTAACCGACTATTCAAATCACTCTACGATTTGATTGCCGTGCGGTGGATGCAAACCAGAGTATTGAACTATACATTCCGCAACAAGGATGAGCAGGCGGGAGGGGCGAGAACAGCGGGAAATGTGGGACAAACAAGATTCAACAGGCGATGACTATCACGATTGAACATATCTGGCTTGCCATCGGATTTCTTGGCCAGGGGTTGTTTTTCGGCCGCTGGGTGGTCCAATGGATTACCTCTGAAAAGAAAGCAGAGAGTCAGGTCCCGGTCTCATTTTGGTATATGAGTCTGATCGGCGGGCTCATCACGCTCGCCTATGCGATCTATCGAGAAGATCCGGTCTTCATCGCAGGGCAGAGCATTGGGGCCATCGTCTATATTCGCAATCTGATGCTGATCTCTCGCTCGAACCAGGCAAACCAGCCGATCGGCCCCTCCTCGCCACGAACCTAGCCCCCATTATTCATGAACACTTCTGCTGCAATCGCCGGTCCGCTGCTACAACAAGACTTTGGCCAGCGGGCTCGCCCCTCAAACCCTCAACGTACTTTGGGGACTGGCGCCCTTCTTTTTTTGCGCCTGTCCCAGTTTGGGCAACCATGGGACAGGCACCGCCGTGGACGGCGGAGCCAGTCCCTTGGGCTCCGCGCGCCGGTCTCGCGACGCGGCTCAGCGATTTCGCGACGAACTGTCATGAATAATGGGGGTTAACTCTTTGAGACCCAAGATTCCCAACGTATGCTGCCATTACATAATTCAATCGATTCCATGACCACGACCGACCGTTCGCACCACGCACTGATCCTCCTGGCCCTCCTCCTGCTATCTGGCCTGTTGTTCTTCCTGGGACTCGGCGACATGGGCCTGACCGACCAGGACGAGGGGCGAAATGCCGAAGCCGGGCGCGAGATGTTCGAGTCGGGGGATCGCCTGACACCCACGTTTAATGGTGAACTTCGCGTTGCAAAACCGGTCTTTATCTATTGGTTGATGGAGCAGTCCTATCGCCTGTTCGGTGTCAATACGTTCGCGGCACGATTTCCCTCAGCCCTCTTTGGCGTGGGATTGATTCTCATCCATTACCTGTTTCTCGTACACCAGCGCGACCGGACCATTGCACTATTGGGCAGCTTGATGCTCTTGCTCAACCTGGAAATCCTTGGGCTCGGACGCATGGCACTGACAGACAGCGTCCTGATTTTTTTCACCACGGCGTCGCTCTACGGATTCTGGCTGGGGCTCCATGGAAGAGGCATCGTACGCCAGTGGATCTGGATGTTCTATATCGGCATGGCCGTTGCCACGCTGACCAAGGGACCGGTCGGATTCGCCGTGCCCCTTATCGCAGCGGTACTCTACCTCACCTGGACGCGTCGCTGGTCCGAGTATTGGCAGAAGGGGTTTCCCTTAGTAGGCCTGCTGTTGTTCTTTCTGATTGCTGCGCCCTGGTATGCAGCCATGTTCATCGTGCATGGCGACGCCTATGCCTCAGGCGCAAAGGTCCACACGATCGACCGATTCCTCAGCCCTATGGAAGGTCATTATGGAACCATCTTCTTCTATTTCCCGGTCCTACTCATCGGGTTCTTTCCCTGGAGCGCCTTGCTGCCTATCCCGCTTTATCGGACTCTCAAGGACTGGTACCTGATACGCCGTGCGCGTATCGATGCAGATTCCGCTGGAACATCCGAGCTTGACCTCTTTGCGGCTCTATGGCTCGTCGGCATCTTCCTATTTTTCACCGCTTCTTCGACTCGTTTGCCCCACTACATTGGCCCATTGTTTCCTGCCGCCGCCATCTTGGCCGCCTCCTATTGGTCGCGCTGCCTCCAAGATCCGGCGACGAAAGGAATGCGTGGCTCAATTCATTTCATGATGGGAGTGGGGTATCTCCTGGCCATCGCCTTTGCCCTCCTTCCAACGGTCTATACTACCTACGCCTCCAAGATGGTGAAGGAATTCCCCATGGCAGGACAGGTCGATCTCGGCATCGGCCCCTATCTGCTTGCGACTCTGTTGTTAATCGGTATGGCGTTAGTGGGATATCTTGGGTTAAACGATGAACGGCGAGGAGGGGCCTTCTGGGCCGCAGGGGGGACTCTGGCGGGTCTCGTCCTCATCGTCATCATCCTCGTCATCCCTCACGTCAATCGATATATGGTCGCGCCCCCTCAGGAACTCGCCTATGCGGCAGGATTGAACCTCGCCCCCCAGGATCAATTCATCGCCTATGGGACGACACGAGCATCATCCGTCTTTTATGCAAGACGCAAGACACTCTTCGTACATAGAGGAGAAGAGGACAGGATACGGACAGTCCTCAAGGAATCTAAGAGAGTCATGATCCTGCTACCGGAACATGCCCAGTCAAAACTGCCGGCAGAGACAGTTACTCTGGTTCCCATTCTCAAACGCTACGGCTACGTGCTTCTGGCTAACCAGCCGATGGTGACCGTCCCAGAAGGTGAGACTGCACCTCCTCAGTCCAGCATCTCAGGCCATTGAAGTGGTCTGCCCGGTCTATCTGGTCCGTTCAGTCTGTCTGGTTCGACCAGACACCAGATTGACTAGAAAGAGCAAAGAAACCCAGACTACATCGGCACGATGCCTTTCAGGGCATAACTCGCCCCCAGCACCAGCAACATGGCTGCGACAAACATGCCCTCCGCCATGGCTGCCCAAATCCCTCCACGGCCCTCAGCCATGGACTCAACCTGACCCGATAGACTATCAAGCCACTGGGCCGCACAGACGAACAACACGATGACCGTGACAAACAGGGAGCCGGTCGTCATCCCTAACCCCATTCCGACGACACTACGAGTCAGCGGTCCGGAGAGCCACACCGGACACCCTGACACCTGCACCGTCCACAAGACATGGCCCACGAGCCCCGCCAAGGTACACACGAGGCCGACCCAGAACAGCTGTTGAAATGGCCAGGCTTTCGACGGGAGATGCACGATCGTCCAGACGAGCGCGAGGGTGATCACAAAATAAGGGGCCATCCGAAAGAGGGCCTTACCAGCCGACGTACGCCATTCGCGCCAAGGATGGGCTGCAACCATTCCCATGACACAGCCCAGAGCTGCTCCTCCGGCCACATCGGTCAGATAGTGCGATCCGCGGAACACCCGGCTGGCGGCCACGGCCACAGCCACGGCGAGAATGGGCCATCTCGCTCGCGGGAACTTGACGGCCAGTGCAGTTGCGACAGCCACCGCTGCCGCTGCATGTCCGGACGGGAACGAATCCCAGCCGCTGCCGCTGACGGGGGACAACTCAAGATTACCTGCATGCATGAACTTGGGACGGGGGCGGCCGATGGCATGTTTTAGAATATTGGCGCTCAATGCGGCCAGGCCATGCGCAATGAGACTTTGCCAGCCTGCGTCTTTCCACTGCTGCTGCTTCAACCCATACCCAACCGCCAGCAGTCCGAGGCTCAGGACCACCAGGGACTCCCCCTTCCCCAGGCGGTCACCAACATTGCTGAACAGAAACAGCCAGGGACTGGGTTCCACGCCGACCGTTGGATAGAGGGAACGGACAAACCTGGTCAGGGGCACATCCCACTCAAATAACCCGACGAATGCAAGAATGAGGGCGGCACAGGAAAAAAGCAGCGGTACAAGGCCAACCGACCGTCCAGATCCGTGCGGGGTGAGGGATGAGGGGTGAGGGGGAATCGAGACAGGGTCGGGTTCTTGGCTTATGTGATCACCCATCACCGATCACTCATCACAGATCACCGATGACTCATCACTGTTTTTAAGGAACCCAGTCTGCGAGAAAGACATTGAACTCGCCGGGCACCTTAGCCAATCGGTCCGATACCCACACTAATTTCGTGCCGTCCGGCGAGAACATGGGGAAACTGTTGAAATGACCATCGAAGGTTAGCCGTTCAAGGCCTTGGCCATCCTCGCCAATCGCATAGAGATGAAAGCTTGGCCGGCCTCCTTCGCCCTTGGTTTCAATATTCGACGAAAAAATGATCCTTTTGCCATCAGGGAAATAGTACGGGGAAAAGTTCGAGGCGCCGTTCGATGTGACCGGTCGCTGGCCGCTTCCATCCGCATTCATCACGAACACTTCAAGTTGTCCAGGCTCCACCAGTCCCTGCCTGAGCAACTCCTTGTATCTGTCGATCTCCACCGGATCTGTGGGATGGGAAGCCCGATAGACGATACGCTGGCTGTCTGGAGAAAAGAACGCCCCTCCGTCATAGCCGATCGCGGTTGTGAGCCGGCGGGGTTTTGAGCCATCGAGATTCATGGTGTAGAGATCCAAGTCTCCGTCTTTCACGGACGTCCAGACGATCGTCTTGCCATCAGGCGACACAGTCGCTTCAGCATCATAACCCGGCGTGGAGGTCAGCCGCTGCATCTCTTGACCATCCATACCGACGGAGTAGATATCGTAGTCGTCCAAGGCCCATCGGTAGACCCCGTCCCTCTTCGGTTTCGGCGGGCAGTTGGGCCCAGACCCATGGGTCGACGAATAGAGCAGGCGTCGATCGCCTGGGAAGAAATATCCGCAGGTCGTGGCGCCTGTGCCTGTGCTGACCAACCGAAGGCGGTCGCTGTCCAGATCCATCACGTACATCTGATAACAACCCAGTCCGCCATCGGCAGGTTTGAGCGCAGTTGCGTTGGTATGTTTCATCCAATCGTTCGTCGATTGAAAAATCAATTTGTTTCCGCTGAAAGAAAAATAGGCTTCGGCATTCTGCCTGCCCACCGTCAGCTGGCGTATATTTTTGAGATGCCGCTCAGCTTGATGGGCAGCAATCGCCTGAGTCTCAGATGCAGGGCCTTCCGCCCGCGCCGCCTGGTCAGTCATCAGTAAACAGACGAGCCCGATTATGCAGCACTTACCGAATTGGGCTGATCGCATCAAGACGCACCTCCGTACGATCGCTTACAAGTGTCCAGTCCCCACGCATCGTCACTGCTCCATCCTTGAACAACACAAAACTATTCCACCCGTAAAAAAAGAGCAGCCGTGCCACCTTCGCCACGGCCTGTGGAGTAGCTGCATACAGCACCGTCACTACACTGTCTGGGCGATCAACCCGATGACAAGTAGCCAACAGAGCTAGTCCAGGTCCTTCGTACACTGTGCCCATCACAGTGACAGCTCGCTCGCTCAGAGAGAGGCGCTCGCCACAATGATCGGCCAGGATCGATTGAATACCAGAATGGGATTCCGGGCCGCCCAATATTAACACCGAACCTTCCTGAGGCAATTGGCTGCCCTCCCTGATCGAGACTATCGCCGTGCGATTACCGATCGGCTTCTGCTGTTCCTGAGCTTCGATACGTGCAACGACGTCCCGAAAGGGCGATGGCTGGTCCGGTTCATCCGTAAACGCCGTCAGGACAGACCGGCGCCGGTCTGTGACATAGTGGTTGAGCACCGGCGACAACGATCGCCGTGGGATCCGTCGAAAAGTCATGAATTCGGGATCGAGATCGATCATAGCCGGCCGAGCAGGCAAGGTCACGGAAACCTTCTCGTCCAACGACCGAAGGGATAGCGTCAGAAGATGCTCCCTGCCATCTTCCATACAAATCAGCAACTGCAGGGGTAGGCGAAAGGGCTTCTTTGATTGAATGATCGTGGCTTCCAGTTGGAAGGTCTGCGTTGGTTCCCCTTCCACCCGGCGGGCGACTGCCTCCGATAACGACAGTTCCGGCGCCCCGTCCTGCTCCACCCACTGTGCGAAGAACCATCGGAGATCCCGCCGGCTCTCTTCTGCAAAGACCTGCTCGAGGTCATGCCATTCCGCATACCTGCCACGATATTTTGCGACCAAGCTCATGAGGGCTCGCCAGAAGATCTCCTCTCCCACCTCCTGGCGCAAGAGGTGGAATATCATGGCGGACTTTTGATAGCCGATGGCATTGTCACGCTCATCTTCTTTCTGTGTGAAGTGCGAGACTGGATAGTCCCGCTCAAGCGGCACATGGAGATTGTACCCCTGTACCATCAGACGACGCTGGTCCCGCGCCTGCGCACGATCCCCCGTCAGTTCGTGCCAATAATAATTGGCCAGGTATGTCGTCAGGCCCTCTACCCAATTCCCGCGATCGGCGCGATTGAAGACCCCATTGCCGATCCACGAATGAACGATCTCGTGGCCGAGCGCGTAGGGTTGCACATAATGGCGCTTGATGATTCCACTCCCCAGCAGGGTGAACGATGGCATACCGAGACCGCTCGCAAAGAAATTTTCAACCACGGCGAACTTTTCGAACGGATAGGGGCCCAATAGAGGGATATAGGCGTCGAGATAGCGACCTGTGGCATCGAGGTATTCCCCGGCCAAATGTGCGTCATCGGGGAACAGATAGGCCGAAAGCTGAATTCTCTGACCGGTCTTGGCAATCCAGTCGCGGGACGATGTGACAAAGGTATTGGCGACGAGCGTGAGAGCCTCACTCGGCTGTGTCACGGCCCATTCCGTCATCACCATCTGCTCGCCTCGACAAAGCCTGGTCGGACAGGGCTGAGATTCACCGGCCTTCCCCTGGGTGACGACAGTCCATCCCCTTGGGACGGCCGCTACTAATGCATAGGTACTGAGTGACTCGGAAATATCGGGATACCAGCGGCTCTCACTGCTCACATACACGCCTTCCGGCCCGATATGCCCGGCAGTTTCGCTGGGCGTCACAAAACGAAGATGCCGCGCGTCTCGCGGCGGATCGTTGATGACGCCATGGTAGTACACATCGAGCGTCACCACTCCAGCATCCACCGCCTCAGATGGAATACTCACCTCCTGAGCCGAATCTGGTGCAGCACCATACTTGAGTTCAAACGACACATCGGAAATGTCATGCTCCGCCACCGGCGATCTGTGCACAAGGGCAATGTGGTCGATCTGCAATGTGCGGGCAAGGGAGAAGCGAATCGGAGCCTTCGGCTGTGGCACCTCAAGCGTCAGCCGGTCCCTTGCTGCGAGAGCATGCTCCTCAGGGACAATCTGGACGAACAGCTCATGATGACGAATGGTGACTCGCGGCAGCAGCGGGTCAGCTGCATAGGCAATGCCGAGCGCCCCATGGCTGAGAAGCACGACAAGGATGAGATGGGAAATAGAGACTACCCTGCTTCCGATTTGCATCAGAAGAGTTTTAGCATTCGCGACAGACGAGCACAAGCTGAATAGACATCAGTAACTGCTCTAGATCGATCGGCTTTCCGATGACTTCTTGCGGCTCTAAAGCCCAGGCTTGCTCCTTACCGTAACTTCCGGTGATGATGATCACCGCGCCGGGATATTCGTGTTGACGGAGTTGCCGAAGTACTTCTACGCCATCCATACCTGGCATGAACAGATCAAGGAGAATCAGGTCGGGGGGCGATTGCTTCACCATCGAGAGGGCCTCGGGGCCGTCTTTCACGCCAAGCGCTCGATAGCCTCGGAGACTGAGGAACCGAACGAGCAGGTCCCGAACCAAGGGTTCATCATCGACGACGAGGATTGTTTCTCCCATATCGACCATGGATGCATTGGCTGCTTCAGATGGGGGCGGTATAGACTTTTCCGGTAACTGCACAATCCGGCTGATACATTCGACCAGTACATCAAGCGACAGTCCCTTGCGGATAAAATCCGTGACACGTAATCCCCGTGCTTGATTTTCCTGATCTTCGGTCGCCCCACCGCCCAGGATGACCACTGGCGCATGGGGATCGTGGGCACGGATTTCTTTGAGCACGGTCAGCCCATCCATTTCAGGCATGTGAAGATCGAGAATAGTGACACGAGGAGCCTGCTGGCGGAAAATGCCCAAGCCCTCAATTCCACTTGTCGCCGACAGTACCTGATACCCATGTCGGGTGAGAACGGACTGAATCAGCTCGCAGCTCATACGGTCGTTATCGACAACCAAGATCTTGGTCATAGTCCAGTCTCAGGGACGGAAAGCTTGGGGTAGTGCTTCGAATTTTCGCAAGCTTAGCCTAACACAGGCGGCAGCGGCGGAGAAGAAAATGACGGGATCCCACCGGGATTGTGCGGAAGCCGCACGCAACGGTATGGTCTATCTGGTTGGTAAAGCCAGACTCTCTAGGAAGGCGGCGTCGCTGTCCCTAGGAGTGCGTCCACGAAATCGGTGCTGTGAAAATCCTGTAGATCCTCAACCGATTCCCCGACTCCGATCAGCCTCACAGGCAACTTTAGCTCCTCAGCAATCGCAACGACGATCCCGCCGCGAGCGGTGCCGTCGAGCTTCGTGAGGACTAAGCCTGTTACGCCCACCGCTTGATGGAATTGACGGGCTTGGGACAGTGCGTTCTGCCCAACCGTCGCGTCCAGCACGAGAAGCACCTCGTGCGGAGCGCCAGGACATTCCCCTCCGATCACACGAGTAATTTTGCGAAGTTCATCCATGAGATTTGACTTCGTGTGCAGCCGGCCAGCCGTATCGATTAGGACCACATCCACCCGCCGAGCTTTCGCGGCAGCGACCCCATCGAACGCGACAGCCGCGGGATCGGCTCCATGGCGGTGACGAATCACTTCAACGCCGACCCGATCAGCCCAAACCTGTAGTTGATCGATCGCCGCTGCGCGAAAGGTATCGGCTGCCACCAACAATGGCACCTTCCCGGCCGACACAAGCCGTTGCGCAACCTTGGCAATCGTGGTCGTCTTACCCACCCCGTTCACGCCTACTGCCAGGATGACAAAGGGCTTGGGACCTTTCGCGAGCAGGGGCTCCAACGACAGCCCTTGCGCTGGGGCCAGCACCTCCAGCAGGGTTTCCCGCATTCCCGTATATACTCGACTTGGCTCTGAGGCATCAGCCCCTTGAAGCTGTTGTTTGAGGCGCTCCATCACGCGATCCACGACAGGTGCGCCGAGATCGGAGGCAATGAGGGCCGCTTCGAATTCCTCCAAGAGAGCAGGGTCCGCTGCACGGCCAAGCAGGCGATCCATAGACCCACGAACAACGTTGCGCGTTTTGGTAAGCCCGTCGCTTAGCCGCTGCAGCCATCCCATAGATCTATCCGTAAATCCGATTCATTGAATCTTGCCGTAGTGCCTTTCACTCTCATCTCGCTTTACTCGGGCGTGCCGCTCTCTCCACCAGTTTCGGCCACTGAACAAGTGACCGTAAGATCTTCTGTTCACGACGATGCATCCGATGCGCTTCTCTCTCATTTCGCTCATGATCGTATCCGCAGAGGTGCAGAATGCCATGGACTAAAAGGACCGTCAGCTCTTCATCCAGCGATCGTTGACCCTGCTTGGCCTGGCGGATTGCCGTCGGCACAGCAACCACCACGTCACCCAATGGCCCAGGCGGAGGGCTTGAGGCATGAGGCGACCAAGTGTTTCGCATCGAAAAAGCCAATACGTCAGTGGTGCAATCTTTGCCACGATACCGACGGTTGAGACCCCGCATTCGTCGATCCCCTACGAGCAGGATACCCAGTTCACCCGACGCTGCCCTAACAGCAGAAAGAATCGCCCGCGCCAACTGATCCAAGCGCGCCTGGTTAAACGTCACCTGGCGGACATGACTCTGCACATGGACCGGCATTAATGCGACTGGCCCCAAGGGTCCACAAGCGGTGAAGCAGGGTGAGCAGACTTCGGCTGTTTATTCTGCTGGGCAGGTCGACGGGCTGTCGCTCCGGATGGACTGGAAGCCTGAGTGGGGCTCAGATGCTGTTCATAGGCCTTGATAATGTCCTGCACCAACTTATGGCGGACTACGTCCCGTTCGTCGAAATAGATGAATTCGATACCTTCGACATTTCGCAGAATTTCCCGCACCTCGATCAGGCCGGAGACCCGTTCGGGCGGCAGATCCACCTGGGTAATATCGCCTGTGACAACCACTTTGGAATGGAAGCCGAGCCTCGTGAGGAACATCTTCATTTGTTCTGCCGTGGCATTCTGCGCTTCGTCAAGAATGATGAAGGAATCGTTCAAGGTGCGGCCCCGCATGAAACCGAGTGGAGCAATTTCTATATCACCCCGCTCGATTGCGCGAGTCGCCCGTTCCATATCCATCATGTCGAAGAGCGCGTCATAGAGAGGGCGAAGATAGGGATTAACCTTCGCGATCATGTCGCCCGGCAAGAACCCAAGCTTCTCGCCTGCTTCAACGGCTGGACGCGCGAGAATTATTCGACTCACCTCTTTCTTCAGCAACGAACTCACCGCCATCGCCATCGCCAGATAGGTTTTGCCCGTTCCAGCCGGGCCGATGCCGATCACGATATCGTGCGTCTCAATGGCTTCAATATAGGATTTTTGCGTCGGCGTCTTCGGCGCGACGAAACGTTTCTTCGTGACGATCGTCGCTGCATTGGAGAGGAGTTCTTTGATCGGGCTCTCGGGACTTTGCCGGAGCGCACTCAAGGCGTGGGTGATGTCATCGGGCTGGAGTACCATCCCGTCATTGGCGAGGCTGGCCAGTTCCGTGAGGACACGTTCCGCCTGGCGAACGGCATCTGGAGCACCGTCGAGCGTGAGTTCTTCGCCGCGGGCTGAGAGGCGCACGCCGAGATCTTCTTCGATCAGCTTAAGGTGCCGGTCATGGTGACCGAACAGAACGGCGGTGTTGGTGCCTTCTCGTAGTTTGAGTTTACGCACGAGCGCTAGGGTCTGCTCCCTCCCTAATAGCTATAGTGAGGTGATTCTAGCAAACGATCGATTGGGGTGACAAGCAGAGAGAATAATAGCGACAAGACAATTTCCTCACGTGCCAGCAGGCTTAGCCGCAACTGGGGCCGTAAGGTTGAGATCGAACTCCTGAAACGTGACGGCCCCCTGGCTATCTTTGGCCAGAATCCGCACCTTGTGGATACCAATCTGGGCCGGAGAAATCAGCCAAGACACAGTGCCTTTCGTCTCATCGATGGTCATGCCAAAGGGAGCCGTTTCAAGCGAAAAGGTGATGGAATCCGATTCTGTGTCCATCGCCTCGACTTGATAGTCATACCGGTTGTTGACGAGCGATTTGGCAGGAGCAGACAGGATTCTAGGCGGAGAATTCCCCAGGCGGATCGGAACGGATCGAACTGGCGTACCTTTCTCCACTCCATCAAAAGGCACCGCTTCGACAGATAAGCTGTCCCCGCGTGAGAATCCTGTCGTATCCAGTTCTGCCTCATCCCCTTCCTGCACAAGCCCGTCATTCTTCAACCAGCGATAGGAGACCCGAATCACATCCCTGTCCGCATCCGACATTTCTGCACGCGCCTGCAGGCGGACTCCGGGAAAGGTTGACTCCGGTTCGATTGCGAGGCGGGAAACCACCGGTGGTGAATTAGCCACCACCAACGGCTCTGAGGTAAACGGGCGGCCTTCAACCATTCCATCGTGCGGCCAGACTTCAACCGACAATACATCGCCGCGTTTCAGCAACTCCGGCGACAACTGCTCACCATCCTGGTTCCGGATCGGCTGACCGTTGACGATCCATTGATAGCGAAAACTTAAGGGATTCAGATCGATGTCCTGAGCTTCAACCTGGACGAAAATCGGACCGGTTAGGACAAGGGCGCTAGGGCGAAGGGTTGCAGCGCGAACAACCGGTGGATGATTCCCCGTGGCCAGTTTCGTGCTCGGATTGTCTGCGCCAACTTCTCCCTGCTGGCACCCAGGAAGAGTCACACTTAATGGCAACAGGAGTATTAGCAGCCATATATCCCTCTGGACACGAGGCTTTACGCCTCGTGCCCGCTGCTCCTCTCTTGCGACGTTAGTCCCGACGACTGATCCAGGAAACATATTCGCTCCACGCCGACAGCGGCGTTTTCGGCGTGATCTTGCCAATCGTGGCGCCGCTCGTCTGGTAGAAGCCGGCAACACCAGTAGGCGCCGCACCGATTTGTATCGCGACAGAGGATGCAAGGCCTTCACCGAGGCTCACACTCCTATTTGATTGACCGGCCGCATTTACGCCCATGATCGGCGAGCTGTATGCAGTGCCGGTCTTATAGAAGAGACCATAGAGGTTACTATTTCCTACCGCCACGCAGATATCATTCATAGGAATAAAGGTTGGGAACAACACGGCCCCGGCAATAATGGTTGGGGGCACAACGGACCGTTCGCCTGAGGCCGGCAAGTTGGTCACCCATCCATCCCTGCTCTGAACCAGCGAGATGAGCGCAGGGTATGTAGTGGTGCCGGCGACGCCGTTCACCTGATTGGATCCTGCCGCACAGGAGACACAGATTTGCACATTCGAGACATCAAGGAGATTGTTGTCCCAACAACTTGTGGCAGTAGTTTGCGCACAGCCTCCCGCTCGGAGGACTGAATCTTTGAGTCCCACAAGATATTGCGTTGAGGTAGCCGACTTGTCCGCCACGCTCATAAATCTGCCTGTGCCAAAAAATACCCACACTTCTCCCACATCATCTAAGGTAACTGTTGGACTTGAGATCACGGGGCCGAGATATGCCCAGCCAGCGCCTATATTGAAAGTGTCCAGCATTTCTGTGGGCGTGCGATTAACCCCCGAAGCAATCCCCCACGTCGATGTCGAGCAGGGCGCGGTACTGCAGACACCCATCGTGAGCCGATACATCTTGCCTGTCCAATATCCGATGCCACTCGATGTCGGATCGATCGTCCGTCCTACATAGACCGCATCTGCTCGGAAATCGAGATCCTTGTCCAACGTGATCGGGTCGGCCATGAACGAATTCCACGAGCCGACCGGCATTTTCGTTACGGCTGGAACTGTTCCCAGAGGAGCCCCGAGTTCAACGGCAAACATTTGGCCAACCGACGCAACCCGGCCATCATAGCCATGGACTCCCGAACCGAACACCATGAACCATTTAGCATTCGTGTGGGTCGTGTTTCCGTCAGAGGCCAGGTTCATACGGGCCACTGTGGGATAACTGGTCGTCAACCCGAGATCGGATGCGGAATAGACGCCCAGCACTGTCGGCGTCGCCTCCGGATCCGTGATATCCAGGACCGCATAGGCGCTGTAGAAGTAGCGGGTATCGTTCACGTCGGTAGTGTTGCCATTACCATTGAAATCCGCCACAACTTGTAAGGCTGGCCCACCGTTATTGCCTCCGGACACCGCAGCGCAGGACCCGCAACTGCCGCCGAACCGAAGCCCAACAATTAAGATCGTCCCCCACCCATCCGGATGGATGCACCCACTGGCGGTCGGTGTCGAGCCGCCTCCACAAGCCCCCTCGGGGGTAAAGATGTGAACATCAGTCGCTTTCGGCTTGAGGTCCACATAGGACACATGGGTGTAATCTGTCTGCGTGTACCAACTGAGCTGTGGCAGGAGATGATAGGGCACGAACCCCCAGACCTCTTCACCCAACCCTATCCCGGTGGAATTGTCTGCGGGACCGGTCGTGTACCACCCATGTTCAGTGACGGTCGTCGTCGTAGGATCGTCGCCTCGGTGGTAGTAGCCGACGTTAAACGCATGAAGCAGGCCGTCATTCGCGCCGACATAGGACATCTGCCGGCGATTGGCCCATCGCCTGACGAAGTTACGATAACCTGCATCCCCATAGAGGATGTCATAGCGTTCCTTCGGTGTGCCCACGATCGTAGGCGTGGAGTTCACCACGTCGCCCAGTCGCCAGACCTTCAGTGACCCGTTAACCGTCACCTGCCGGTTGCGCATCCCTGACACTTGCGTGCCGTGGATGAAGTTGATGATGTTCGTGGCGGTGAAGGTCCCGCTGCTGGCCGCACGAAGATAGGGGCTCAGTGTGCTCGCATTGGCCGTGCTGAAGGCCATCTGTTCCCCCGAGTCCACCACCCCATCGTTATCCACATCGACCCAGGTAATGAGATTACGCGGGCTCGATGAAATATCTCGTAGGGCCAGTTTTTTCCCTGCTTCCCAAATCCCTTGCATCTCGCGCAAGCTCACTGTTTCGTAGGGTGTCGTGCTGTCAGCCAGCCCGTCCGCTGGACTCACATCGGCAAAGCGATCGACCACGACATCGCCCGACGAAGCGTCGGTCCTTGTTACGACGATATTGTCGTCGCCATAGACCAATTTCCCGTCGGCGGAACCGCCGGCCCCGCCTCGATCCTCGCGCAAATTTCCAAACGGATCCACGAAGAGCCCCTGTACATAGCCGGTCCACTTGATTTCATTGTTTCCTTCGAATGTCGAGGGATAGAAGAAGGCTTGGAAGAGCGCCCCTTCCCCGGTCGACGATGAGGCCAACACGGAAATGGAGGTACCGGATGCGGCTTTTTTCAAGATCGCCGCAATTGCTGCATTGATCTGTGCTTCAAGATCACCACCCTCCGATGCGTCGAAGAAGGTATCGGGAACGCAATCAGGTACACTTGCAGGTCCATCAAGATCCCACTCAGGATTGCTGGTACTCGTCCCGCTTCCCAGATTCGACCCGGTCGGATAGGTACAAGCCTGCGAGCCGGTCAGATTAATGGCGTTGTCGTTATTACGGTCCTCAAACCCCCCGTATTTCGCCGCGGAGGCCAGTAAGGCAGCGCCAGTCGGACCGCCCATGGCATTCACGGCATAGAATCTGACATTTTGCGTTCCGGTCAGATCGCTCCTCAAATCATGGGTCCGTCCGTAATAGGCGATGTCGTCTAACCGATCGCCGGCAGCTCCACTGCTCACCACACCAATATTGGAGCCGGTAAAGAGATTGCCGAATGGCGATTGTAGATCCGGCGCATTCCCGTCATTTACACCAATTCCCGGGCTAATCATCAGTACGAAACACTTGGCACAGCGAACCATCTGATTCATGCTCGCAAAATAGAAGGGGTCGCCCACCGCCCCAATCCCTCCTGAGCTGTACCCCGTTGTCCAAGACCCGCTGTTGCTGTAGCAGGGCCCTTGACTCTTACGGTACAGACATAAACCTTCATAGAGCGCCTCTGCAATCGGCGAATTTGCTTCGATTTGCTCGTTCCGGATATTCGTGACGTCGGACGGGTTGAAGGCTTCGTCAAAAGAAAATTGCAAACTGCCACCCTGACCTGTATCAGCATTCACGAACATCACGCCCACATGCATGTTATCCGTTCTCATTTTTTGGAACAGACCGAGAGACCGTTCTCTCTTGTAACAGGCGAGGTGTCCCGCAAAGTTGGGATCACTGTTATCGTTGGGGTTTCCCGCCACGCACGTCGTCTGGGTGCCAGTCCCCGCCGGTACATTCGGTTCCGTCGTGAGATCCACCTCCAACGAATACTGGTTAGCGCTGGTGGTGTCGAATGGAGAAGCCGTCGTATCGTGGTTGACATACAATTTGCCATCACCGACACCGAATATCCGACCTGCCGTCGATAAAATAGGCCCGCCAACGGCAAGATTCACATTCGACGTCGGCAAGGTTGTGGGGACGCGGCCTGTCAGAGTTGCATCCGGGACAAATTTCACATACCTCCAGCAGCTCTTCGCATTGCTAGCACAAGAGTCTGTAGTCCCGTTTTCACCGGTCTTCGGCTCTCCATTGATATTGTTAGCGGTGCCGTCGGCGTTCGCTTGGGCAGGAATCGGCTTTCCGCCGACGAGTACTTGATAAATCATTTCTTTTTTGCGTTGAGTCAGCCAATTCATGAAATTGCCGTCCCAATGGCTAGCCGCGCAGGTGGCGGAGACGGTCGCTTTCACTGATCCATAGTTAAAGCTATTGGAGTCGGTCGTATAACAACGCAAGGGGTCGAACATGCCATAGTATGTCTTGGTCGAGTCGAAGGTATCTGCGGGAGAAACCTCATTGGATGTGTTGATCGCGACCCCGCTGTTGTTCACTGCAACCAAGTCATCGCCTGATTGACTATTGATCGTCACATTCGAAGCATAGAGCGAGGACGTTGCTGTTCCAGTTTTGAATGAAATCGGATATTGGTGATTGGAGCCACTATAGGCCGCTTGCAGGGTAAAATTGCCCATATCGACTAGGAACAGAATATTGGGTGGCACGGTTTGGCTGAGGAAGATAGGATAGTTCGTGTAGTTCACCATGCTCTGAGCAGAGACACCTACCGGCACGCTCGATAGTGCGAACGCACAAACAGTAGTAGCCACCCACAATCTCCATCCTCGTGCTCGTGTCACTAGATTGTTGATCTTCATACAGTCCTCCCGGTGTTGCTCGAAGAACCGGCGAGCTCGCCGTTCCTTCATGGGAGCAGGTGAAACTTCGTCACGCATCACAATCATAGTTTTCTTTGGCAGCCTTCGTTGTAGAGACAGGAATAGACAGCAGAGATCCGGCTACTCATGCCGGTGGCTATATTCGTAGCTACGCAGTCGACGCTGTAGAATATATCCATGCCGCCTGCCCCGCCTCCCACAGACGTTCCATCGTATGCACTGGCAAACTGTTGGCCGGACCCAGCCCGTGGCTTCTTGTAAAGAAAATCGATATCTCCTGCGACAGAATAGGCACCAACCGTTTGGACCAGGTTCGGCACGGCAGCGGCGATGCCGGTGGGAAACGGCGGTCCGATCGGCGCGTCAAGGACCGCGGTCGGATCTCCGTTGATTTCCATCTCCAGCTGGGTCTTATTCGTCGAGGGAACCGGCCCGGGAGGGATTTGGTTATCCAGCAGTGTCGTGGGCACAGAGAGGGCGTTCGATACATCTTGCACTTGCTGAATGACTTTCACCCCTGTTGCAACACAGGCATCCGCCGCTGCGGAGGAGGCCTCCATGGAACTGGCGAAACCGGCCACACGGTTTTCTAGCCCCGTGATCGTCAGCGCGCCGATTCCCAGGACTGTCAGTATCAGCATCAGCATCAGAATGCTGAGCATCGCGATGCCCTGCTGATTCTCTTTAAATTGCTCTGCCTGAATCGAGAGACTGTTGTGCGTCACGCTTGTCCCCTTAGTGTCTTAGATTGCGGAGCTCGATCGTCCTGGTCAGCAGGCGGCGGCGGGTCATCGTATAGGGAGGTGTCAATGTCGCATAGTCCCCCGCAACAAACACACCATCTGAATGAAGATGGTCGCTGACTTGTAAGGCCGTTCCCTGTGCCGTTTGTTGATTACTCTCTCCAAACCCCTGATCCGCTCTCCGTTGCCGCCCGACGATCGTCACCTGGGCCAACTGAATCTTATCGGCTGTCATCGGCGCTGTAGCCCAGGCATTATTCGTCACAAAGTCCGCCTGGTCGAACCCCACTGCGCCGCCCTGGTTGTCGATAATGCCGTCGGGAATTCCACTATTGACCGCTCCAACACATCCGTCGCACCCATAGGCAAACTGAATGTCTTCGATTTCGTCGGCGATTGACAGACACCGGCTCCCTACCGTCGTACAATCCAACACACCCGCCGCCATCCCTCCTGCCACTCCGCGAACCAGGCAGGGTGACCGCCCGGCGCAGAGGCCAGTCGCATCGGGTGGCGGAATAATTTGATAGGTGATGCATTGCAGCAAGTAGACCGGTGTATTCTGTCTGGCAAGAACCGGAGCCGGGACTGCTGCCACCGTCAGGTTGGCGCCACTTGTACCGGTCACCGTCGTGGTGATCGCCCCGCCGATCGAGATGGTGGCGCTGGGTGCCGTGAGGCTTCCACCTGCTTCACTCGCCATGTTGGTGATCGTGAGAGCCGAAGGAAGAGCCACTTGATTAAACCCTATTGTAGTATTGCTATTAACTATCCAAGCCGGATCCGTGGCAGTTCCCACGGGGTTTCCCACCGGCAGCACCAAACTGATTCGATCCGGACCCCGATCCGGTCCGGCTGTGTTGTTATCAGCGGGCACGATCGCAGTGGGGCAATTCCCGACCGGACCAATCATTCCGAAGCCCGCCTGTCGGATATCTCGAAACAGAAATTCCATCGCCATACGGACATTCTGTTGCGTTTCAACCGTCTGTTCGTTCGTAGTCACAGCTTTGCTGGAGGACGTCAGCACCGCAAATCCTGCGCCGATGATGATCGAGGCCACCAAAGCACCGACTAAGAGCTCGACCAGCGTGACTCCCTGCTGGTCGCCACGAATACTCCCTTGCCTAATCATGGATGGGCGTTCTCCACCACTCTTCATTCCGGGGACACTATCGTCGTTAAAACGACCTGCTTGGGCCGAGCCACTTTGGTATCCCCCGAGGCGCCGGTCCAGGATACCGTCACTGTGACCGGATATTGATTCAGCAGCGTCGCCAATGTTCCCACCGGCGCCACGGGCACAGTAATCACTCCGCGCACGTTCACCAGTCCTGACGCCTGGGGGTTACTGAGCAACGCAATCCACTGGTCGCAGTCGCCTTTGGCCATTGCCTGAGTGACCGCGCTCTGTGGACAGGGAGTAGCATTGGACGTGTCGATGGCATATTGCGCGATATTTTTGCGGTTGTACTGTATCCTTTCGATCATCTCCGCAGCCAAGCTGGTCGCGCGGGTTAACTCAGTCGAATCAACGTTGCGAGTGAGGGCAATCCCCTCCATGCCGGCAAGCGCCAAGACGCCTATCGACAGAATTGCCCCTGCTATCATGCCCTCGACCAGTGTAAAGCCTGTCTGGTTATTGATCCTCGACATTCAATCCCTGTCCTTGATGCCACGGCCTTGATTACAAACAGACACTGTCTTGGCACCAATTCACAATGCCTCGAGGGGTCACTTTCATCGCAAATTGAACACCTTGGTCATTGACCATGGCGAGTTCCTGGTTCAACGTCGGGCCAGGGCCACCGGATCGCCTGCCCATTGAGTTAAACGACACGGTGGCGGTCGCTGGCGCAACGACTGATGTCCAGGCGGCGGATGGACCCACTCTCAGATCTATGACATGAGGCAGCCGCAGGCTGGAAACCAGTACCTGTGCTCCTGTCGCTGCATTTGTCGTCGTCGTCTGTATGGTTCCATTCGCGAGGCTGATTGCCACCGTTACAGGAGTATTTCTGCTTAAGGCCGCCATACGGGCCAAGAGCAGCTGGTTCTGCACCTCTGTGATCCCTCGTCTCAATTCCGAGCGAGAGTGCCATACCAAATAGTTCGGCACGGCAAGTGCCGTGGCAATCCCGATGATTGCCACGACGATCATCGTTTCAATGAGCGTAAAGCCGGTCTCGCTATTCTTCCGATCATGCATATCATCCGTCCTAATTCGCCCTGATACACCCATAGTTCCAGGCAGCTCTACGCAAGGGATGTGCCGTTTAGAACATGAAGTGCATATCTATAACTTATTGATATTCAATTGCGTTAAATGATTATTCCCTGCCGCTAAGCGCTTTTTTGGCCTTATGGAAGACAATTTTCGTCGAAGAGTGAGCACATCAATAAAGGAATCCCTCGGGAGGAGAGGAGTCGTATGAAAAGACAAATCGCGGTCTGAATCGAATACGACAACCCAGTTACTTCATTGCCACAGCCCTGACTTGGCGGTAGGTAGTCATTCCCTGGAGCACCTTCCTGATCCCATCTTGCACGAGCGTGATCATGCCTTCTTTCATCGCAAGAGTTAGCAGCTCGGCAGTTCTCGATCGAATCTGGATGAACTGCTTTATCCCTTCTGAAGGAAGCAATAACTCATGGAGGGGTACTCGCCCCTTGAAGCCGGTTCTGTTACAGCTTTCACAACCCCGCCCGCGATACAGCCTCCAGTCGGTACTGAACTCGATGCCGAGTGTGGACCACTCTCGTGCCCCATACTCCTGCACTAGTTCATCATACTCCTGTCGAGACGGATGGTAACGTTCTTTGCACTGAGTACAGATCCGTTTGCACAGACGCTGAGCGAGCACCCCTAACATGGCATCGGCGAAGTTGAACGAATCGCATCCGAGGTCCAACAGACGGGTTACAGTTTCGACCGCACTGTTCGTATGGAGGGTACTGAGCACCAAGTGGCCGGTCAGCGAGGCTTCTATTGCAATGTCGGCCGTTTCTTTGTCCCGCATCTCGCCGATCATGATGACGTCTGGATCTGCACGCAAGAATGCCCGCATCGCTGTCGCGAACGTGAGGCCGATCTTCGCATGAACTTGAACTTGGCGGAGGCCATCTTGCGTGATTTCAATAGGGTCCTCGGCAGTCCAGATTTTCCGCTCGTCGGTATTGATGTGCTTGAGGATGGCATGCAAGGTCGTCGTTTTGCCGGATCCGGTCGGCCCGACACACAAGATGATCCCATAGGGTTTCTCCGCGATGACTCGGAGGGCCGACAAGGTGGCAGGGGCAAATTCCATCGCGTCGAGCGGCATCGGTCGTTTGGCCGTGAGGAGACGCAGCACAACATCTTCGTCTTGTCCCATGGTCGGCAGGGTCGCGACGCGCAGTTCGATCTCTCGTTCCTTCCCCAACCGGTATCGGATCTTACCGTCTTGAGGTTTTCTTCGTTCAGCGATGTCGAGGTTGGCCATAATCTTGATGCGCGACACAAGAGCACGCCGATAAGCCGCTGGAATTCCCATATAGGTGAAGCACGTGCCGTCAATGCGTAGACGCACAGCCATGTCTTTACGATCTTCATATGGCTCGATGTGGATATCTGACGCCCCCAGGCGGTCAGCCTCGGCGATCATTTGGTTGGCGAGCCGCACAATGGCTGAATCGTTCTCGTCGATCCCACCGGATACCGGGTCGATGGTGGGCTCGAGATGGATCTCGTTGATCAACTTGCCGAGAATTGCACCGATAGACCCGCTGGTTCCCTGGCCCTTTGCCAGTTGCAGAAACTGCTCGATGTCCCGGCGCAAACCCACGGCATAGCGAATGGTCACGCCTGGAAATGTGCGCCGCATGTCCCAACCCTTGTCGAGATCGTGCGGATCGCTGGTGAGGACGTCGATCAGCGAGCCTCGACGGGCGATCGGCAACCAGAGATTATTTTTGAGATAATCGACGTTGAGTGTTTTCAGCAAGTCGCTATCAATAACCGTTCGTTCGTCATATGGCAGGTAGGGGCATTGATAAAAGTCGCTCAGAGCAGATCCCAAGGCCTGTTTCGGAACATGATAACGGTCGAGGAGCACCGCTTCGAGGTCCACCTGACCGACCTTTGACTCTTCGACCGCCGCCCGCACGTCAGCTTGACTGATGATTCCGCGATAGACCAGTGCATCCAGCACATTCTGTTCAATCGTGCTGATCGACTTGGTCCCGCTGGCCCCCTTCTTAGACGTGCCCCCACTCAGAATGCCGGTCTCCAATGGCAAATTTGCTACCCCATCTCAATTTTGGCCTCTATTAAGAGACCAAAAACCGGTTGACTACTTCTGACATCGCTATTCACTAATTGGAAACGCGAAAACACCTAACAGGGTGTTCAAACAGGCAGTCAGCAAGGCCGCAGCGAGTGACGGGCCGAGGCGTACCTCTTGGGGTAGGGTCTGAATGATGCGAGAACGCTGCTGGCGGTCTGTTTCAGCATCCTGCTAATATTTCGCCAACCAGGTTCCCGGAGCGCGATATACAACCGGAAGCCCCCGAAAGAATCCCTGTGCCAAATCAGCGTTGTACCAAACCTCTATCACCGTCCCGCTTCCTATTGACGTCACTCCTTGTCCTGCCAGCAGGGCCCCATACAGGCGAGCAGATCGTTCAATCCTGACCGCACCAGCCGCATACAGCAGACCATTGACGTGGATACCGGACAATTGAACCGGCAGCCTTGCACCCAGCGACTCTGTTCCTGCTGTAGATGGACTTAGGACGGGAATTGACTTCCCTCCCGCAGGAGGCCTGAATACCACGTGGCCTTGCACGGCTAGAAGTGCTTCAACGTAATCCGAATTCAGCACCAGCGTTCCCATATTATCGGCATTGGGCGGTTGCCCATCGACCGTATCGATGAAGATTAGTCCCCGTTGGTCCCCTGTGGCTTGGGATTCCAGCGCCTCTTCAGGCGTGATTCCCTGGTCAGAGCCTGAAGCTCCATATAGATGGAGTTGCCCCGCATGATCAAGGCGGTAATAGGTCCCCCAACGTAGCGCGATCTTCTTCAGCTGATCATACTCCCACCGGTCAAGCCTCACCCCTGGCGTCGGATATTGTTGCTGGTGAACATTATCAGGCAACGGGGGATTCGCGCCTTGGCCTGGGGGAGGGGCGATGACGGAAACCGTCCCTCCGATCCAATATTCCGTCCAACGATCCTGAGCATATGGCATCTGATCATATGATTGATTGGTGACAGGGGCGGCAAGATTTTTGAGCGCCAGGTCCTCGACTTGCTGCACCACGAGATCGCCCAATACCCGCAGATCGCCCCAATGGACCATGACAGGAGATTCACTGCCTGGCTGTAGAGAACCGAGAGCCTGCCCAACTTGCACCGCTGCACGAATCGCAGGGATCGACAGGGCGCCAAGCTGAAGCTGAACCGTTCGCGCAACCGGCCGGTGATCAACCGTCGTGGCTGTGACTTCGACAGTGCTCAGCAAGCCCGGCTGTAAGGGGCCATACATTCTCACCATACTGATTCGACCAAGCCCTCCGAGGGAATTGTGGAAGCCGTTGGGCGAACCATTTAATAGCTGATCATCCGTCTGGTTGGCTGCATCGAGTAAGAGATCGGGGTGATCCGCGGTCCCGACAAACTGCGAACGCCCGGCTGCGTCGAAGAAAGAGGGCCCGCTCGCAGGGTCACCCCGGCGCTTGGCGAGCAATCTGGCAATGACTGTTGGAGTACCTGAGGAATCGTGAAACCAACTCATTACGACATCCGCTGCACCGTCGGCCAGCTGTTGCGCGAGATTGTCTTCTTTCATGGCACTGACACCCGGTCCATTCTGACCTGCTAAATACAAAGACGTCATGCCGATGATGCCCAGGAGCAAGATCAACATGAGCGCCCCAAGAAGCACATGGCCTCTGTCACATGGATTCCCGAGTGCCGATCTGCAGTTCTCTCTCGTCCCCATATGCTCATTCCCGAGTCTTATGTCCTGAGACTAATTTCCCGGACTGCGCGAATTCCTCGATCGAACAACATCGCCTCAATGACAACGAGCTTGACGAGCGCTGGCTGCGTCACCGCCTGGCCGTTTTCATCCCAGTAGGAAAACCGCACCTCCTTCACATCTTTTACTAAAACACTCCCGCCGCCATCGACCTGACGAAGCAGCCTAAGAATCCCCTGACCATCGCGACGGCTGTAGTATCGAACATGATTCAGGAGGACAACAAAAGCCCCGTTTGGAATTGCCCTAGTCAGCGGCTGAGTTACAGTGAGTAGATACCGTTGGCCATTACGAGCCAAGGTGAGCGTCTCGCAACCTTCGACCCAACAGGCCATGATGGTCTTCCGATCATCCCACCCTCGTCCGTCCTCGACCGACAGGGCCGTTTGACCAAGCGACGCCGCTACCGTAACTCTGGTCGAGAGACCCTGTAGATTCGCCGAAAACTCCACTGTGTCCTGAGCGGCTGTGGAGAGAGAACCCGATCCTGCAAGCTTCAATTCCTGCTCAAGAACTTCTAAGCCAAGACGAAGATCCTGCTGCTGCGCGATCTCATATTGTTGCTTCATAAACCGTTGTTGGAAATAGGACAGGGACTGAAGCGTGGCGCCAAGGACAACCAGGCCGGCTGCCGTGGCAAAGAGCAGCTCGGTTAAGCTTGTCCCAGCCTCTCTCCGAATTCCATCGTAGGTGCTTGCCGAACGGTTTCCTGCCTGCATCCTGCCTATTCCCGTCAGCACCACGTTATTGACCTCCGACGAACACAGGATTGGCCCGCAAGGTACCGACCCGTACCTCATGCTGGCCATCGTCGGCTGTATAGACTGCGCGAGCTTCCATGAGGACATGCCCTGAGGCAGACAACGAACCGGAACGGCTCGGCGTCACGGTCCAGATGAGGTGGACGCCATCCTGGTCCCAACAACCGGAGTACACTCCATCACCGGCCATCACATCGCCATCTGCTCCATCATCATGCATCACAACGTCAGGGACACCATCGTGGTTCAGATCATCCAGTAAGAGACGATCCCATCGCACAGATCGTTTCGCTTCAATCCGAGATTCCGCCATCGCAATGGCCCGCGTCGCGACCATACCAGCCCGAAGACCTCGTTCTGCTGCCAGGAAGGCCCCCATAGCACAGGCCAACCCGATCATCGTCAACGCCATGGCCACGAACACTTCGGCAAAACCGGCCCCACCTTCTGCACGGCAGAATCGATCTTGTGTCATGAGATGGATACTTTTCCGGTGATGCTCACTGTGAACGTGGTTTCCCGGCCCTGACTGTCCCGAATACGAATGGTTGTGGGGGTTGCCGATCGACCGCTGGGATAAAAGAAAAGCTCGGGACCTGAGGTTGGCTCCTCCACGACCACTCCCTTGTCCGCATAATGATAGATGTTGAGGATCTCCTCGACATCTCCACGTCGAAGCGTGATCGTGCGGCCATCCCGATCGAATGTGACGCGAAGGCGCTCTCGCCTGGCCATTGCCAATTGCCTTGCCAGCCGAAGCTCCGAGGCGATCTCCGAAGTGGCGCTGCGTGCCTGAGCTCTTGCGGTCATTGTCTGATAACTTGGCCAAGCTAACGCTGCCAAGAGGCCCGTGATTGCCAGCACGGTGAGAACCTCTGTCAGACTCCAGCCTTGTTCACGAATGTGTAGTTCTCCCGACATGCCCTCTCTCACAGAAACATTCTTCCTATCATGATGAACCTGGCCTCCAAGACCCATGCCCATCTTGATCCATTCCCAGACGATGGAATGTATTGTGCGAACGCGACCACAATTCTCTGCAAGATCGCGTAGTCTCGCATCGTCGCAAGGAATTATGAAAAATGAACGGGTCACTGAACTGAACAGAAAATAAGCGGGAGACCGGTAAAGCACTTCACTATTTAGATACAGGGATTCGTCCGAAGAGATACAGGAAGGATGTCAGTCTACCCCACCAAGCAGTCCTTGATACCAATCGAGGAGAGGCTGGGCAAAAAACATGGAGAGGAGAGCGCCCAACACAAGGAAGGGACCAAAGGGAATATAGTCATCACGTTTGATGATATGCAGAGCGATCAAGCTGATGCCGATGATAGAACCAGTGAGCGAACCGATCATGATGGTAAGAAGCGCTGGTTTCCAGCCAAGAAACGCACCGACCATTGCCAGCAATTTGATATCGCCACCTCCCATTCCCTCTTTGCCGAAGAGATAGGGACTCAGCCAGGCCAGGAGCCATAGGATACCGCCTCCCACAGTGAGACCAAGCACCGAATTGATCACACCAACCGGCAAGACGGTTACAGCGCCAAGAAGTCCAACTACCATCCCTGGAAAGGTAATGACATTGGGGATTATTTTATGAGTGAGATCCGTTCCAGTGACCACGACCAACCCGGAAAACAACAGGGCATAGAGGACAGCTGTCCAGCTTGGGCCGAAGAACCATAAGATTGTGAGATAACCGAGGGCATTAGTCGCTTCAACGAGCGGGTATCGTGTCGAAATCGGCACGCGGCATGCTCGACAGCGTCCAGCAAGCCACAGGTAGCTCAATAGAGGAATATTGTCGTACGATTTGATTGGATGAGCGCAGGAGGGGCAATGGGAACCGGGCCAGACGATCGATTCGCCTCGAGGCAGCCTGAAGATGCAGACATTGAGAAAACTGCCGATCAGGGCGCCGAGGGTTCCGACTACGAGATAGAGGGCCCATTCATACATAGGCAACTCAGAAACAGGTCCAGGATTGGACCATACTGGCTCCTTGGTATGCCAAATGAAATAAATTAGGTAGCTTCCCTGGGGACGGGATCACATAGTTTACTTATGGTGAGAGAGTTCTTTATAATCGCTGCCTGCTCGGCTAGGGTTTATTCTTGCACCCTTATTCGTCAGAGTGAATTATACCGTACTATTTTATTCGTCAAAGGAGAACAAGATAATGGCACGGACCGCAAAGACGAAAACCAGAACTTCCTTGGCCAATCTCACCCCACCGCCTCGCAAGAAGAGGCCTGAATCGCTCACAAGCCGGGAACAGGAGATCCTGGAATTGATATGGGCCGGGTTCAAAAACAAGGAAATCGGTCAAAGGCTTAAGATCAGCGTCAAGACCGTCGAGGCGCATCGGGCCAACATGATGAAAAAGATGCGCGTGTCGAACACCGCTCAGTTGCTCAAATCCGCGATTCAAGACGGGACGATCAAAGTTCGGTAGGCCCACCGATTAAACGGCGCCGCTGCGACGCTGGCGGACTACTTCGAACAGGGCAACGGCCGCTGCAGCCGAGACATTCAGCGACTGGACGCGGCCCTGCATCCGGATCCTGATACGGTCGTCGCATTCTCCCAGCACACTCGGACGAATCCCTTCCCCTTCGCCACCCAGCACTAACGCAATCGGCCCGGTCAGGTCGATATCGGTATGGAGCTTTTTCGCCAGTGGATCCAATCCGTACACCCACAGGCCCGTCTCTTTGAGCCCCTGAATCAGGCGAATCACGTTGCCCACGCGTCCGACGGAGATGTGATCGAGCGCCCCTGCTGATACCTTTGCCACCACTGATGTCAGGCCGACTGCACGGCGTTCAGGGATGAAGACCCCATGAACACCGGCCGCTTCGGCCGTCCGCAAGACCGCGCCCAAGTTGTGGGGATCTTCAACTCCGTCAAGGAGCACGAGAAATGGTTGCTCCCCTCTTGTCTTCGCCTGCTCAAGAATCTGCTCGGTCGTGTTGTAGAATTTTGCCGCGAGGAGGGCGATCACTCCCTGGTGGTGTCCGCTCGGCACCAATCGATCGAAGGCAGGCGGAGGTTCAATGTGGACGGGGATCCGCTTTGCCTTGGCGAGATGGAGAAGGTCTGCAAACTGTCGATCAGTTCGCAGCATGAGCAGCCTTTGAAGCGGCCGAGAGCCGGCGCGCAACGCTTCACGCACGGCGTGCAGACCATAGATCAGTTCCGGCCGACTATCGCTTCCACCGGCTGGTGCCGTCAGGCTTGTCTTCAATGACGATGCCGCGGGCCGCAAGGGACTGACGAATTTCGTCGGCCCTCTTGAAGTCTTTCTGTTTCCTTGCTTCATTGCGCTCGACCAGCTTTCCTTCTATCTCTTCAGTATCCCAGCTAGGTGCACTATCTGAAATCGACAGACTCCCAGACTGCGGCGTGATGGCTAAATTAAATTGCCAATTGTCCAATTGGAACAACCCCAACACATTTCCGAGCGCACGAAATTCCTCTCTGGCGATCTTTCGTGCCTCAGTCGAAAGGCCCTCATCCAACAGTTTATTTACGTCGCTTCGCAATCCCTGTAGTACTGCAATCGCCACTGGCGTATTGAAATCGTCGTCCATCGCCTGGCGGAATGCCGTCCTGCATCGCTCAACCGCTTCCATCAGCCTCTTGTCAGCCGTAGATCTTTCCTCTGGCTCATTCAGTCGCTTCACCAGAAGATCGTAAAACCCGTTCAGCGCATTCTTTGCCTCTTCTATACTCTTGTCTGAAAAATCCAATGGGCTTCGGTAATGAGTCCCCAGCAGAAAATATCGCAACATCTCTCCCATTTCCGGCTCAGGCCATTTGGATTTTTCGAAGATCTCTCGAATCGTGAAGAAGTTTCCAAGGGATTTTGACATCTTCTCCTTGTTGATTTGCACAAAACCGTTGTGGATCCAGTAGCGCGCGAATTCTTTCCCTGTTGCGCCACAGGACTGTGCGATCTCGTTTTCGTGGTGCGGAAAAATCAGATCCATCCCGCCACCATGAATATCGAATGTCTCACCCAAATGACGCATCGACATGGCGGAGCATTCGATGTGCCAACCTGGGCGCCCAGGGCCCCAGGGGCTCTCCCATGATGGCTCACCTGGCTTGCTCCTTTTCCAGAGGGCAAAATCCATCGCATGGCGTTTCCGTTCATCCACCTCTACTCGTGCACCGGCTTGCAAGTCTTCCAGCCTACGTTTAGAGAGACGGCCATAGGGTTGGTATCTATCGACCTGGAAATAGACATCACCTGCCACTTCATAGGCGAGACCCTTCTGAATTAGTCGGCTGACCAATTCAATGGTCTCGACCATATACTCGGTCGCTTTCGGCTCCTCCGTTGCCCGTCTGATTCCGAGCTTGCTCATGTCAGCGTAATATGCCTCGATGAACTTGGTTGTAATCGTTTCGCAGGAGACGCCCTGCTCGTTCGCTCGCTTGATGATCTTGTCGTCAACATCTGTGAAGTTCTTGACGAATTCAACCTGAGAACCAGTGAACTCGAGATACCGACGAATCACATCGAACACCAGTGCGCTGCGCGCATGGCCAATGTGGCAATAATCGTAGACGGTCATGCCGCAGACATACATCCGCACGATCTTCGGCACGAGTGAATCAAACGGCTCCTTTTTCCCGGTGAGCGTGTTGTGGATCGAAAGCATGGCCGGTTACAACTCCGGAGTGACTCGGCGTTTCGGCCAATGGGACCAGAGAAAATAACCCAGTGCGATCGCCAGGCAGAGACCTATCACGATGTCGAACTGATGGAAATAGTCTCTCAGATGCTCCCATTGCTCTCCCATCTTCATGCCGATATAGGCCAATAGATAGCACCAGGGTAATGCGCCGAGAAATGTGTAGAGCATGAACCGATAAATATTCACGCGGGCGATACCGGCCGGCAAAGAAATGAAGGTCCGGACGACCGGGAGCATTCTGCTGAAAAATACGGCCGCGTCGCCATATTTAGCAAACCACCGATCCGCCATCTCAAGGTCTTTTCTCGCCACCAACAGATAGGGTCCGTATCGCTCCACGAAGGGTCGGCCACCCCACACACCTGCGTAGTAGGCCACAACCGACCCGGCAACATTCCCGAAAGCGCCTGCCAATGTCACACCCAGCATCGTGAACTGCCCCGTCGTCACGAGATACCCGGAAAAGGGCATGATGATTTCGCTAGGCAACGGAATGCAAGCGCTCTCGATAGCCATAGTGACAAAAATACCGGTGTAACCGAATGTCGAGATCGTCGACACAACAAACCGGCTGAGCTCTGTAATGATCGATTCGATCAGATTCCCCACAGACCTAACCCTTCTGTGTACCCTTCATCTTTTTCGATGTAGCCGCCCGACCCTCATCTGGCCGGCACAGCGTTTCCCACTTCCGAAATCGATCCAACACCGCGTGATTCGTCGTATCGAGATGAATGGGCGTGAGGGAAACCGCCCCTTGTTCAAGCGCTTCGTGGTCGGCATCCTTGCTCCTGCTCCAGGACACACGGGTACCCGCAATCCAGTAGTAGGTTCTGCCGTGGGGGTCGACCTTTTCAGTGATCGGGTTGTCGAAACGCCTCCGGCTGAGGCAGGTAACGCGGACTCCAGTGATCGACTCAAAAGCACGATTGGGAACATTGAGATTGACGAGCGTTTCATCCGGCAAACCCTCTTTCAGAATCAAGCGAGCAATACGCATGGCATATAGGGCTCCTGCACTAAAGTAAAAATGCTCCTTGCCCTCCTGTGACACCGCCATAGAGGGGATACCAAGGATCGTCCCTTCCATCGCCGCCGAGACCGTCCCGGAATACAGCACGTCATCACCGAGATTCACCCCTTTATTGATACCTGACACAAGAAGGTCTGGCGGTGACGGCATCACCTTTAAGAGCGCCAGATTCACACAATCGACCGGTGTTCCATTCACCGCATAGGTCCTTGTTCCAAGCTGCTGCACTCGTAATGGTTTATGGAGTGTCACGGCATGCGCCACAGCAGTCCTTTCTCGATCCGGCGCAATGACCCACACTTCACCCATCTTCGACAAGGCCTTCGCAAGCGCCGTCAAACCAGGCGAGTGAACTCCATCATCATTGGTGACCAGAAAGCGTTTCGGATGACGAGGCATAAAAAAAGCTGCACGAGGCAGCCTCCTTTTTGATGGTTACAGACTGAGACTGAGCACGGAGGAGCGATGAACTGAATGTCCTCTGCCTCTCAGCACTCAGAACTCATCGCTCAGCACTGTGATTAATTGGTCGGGGCGAGCCGATTTGAACGGCCGACCACTCGCACCCCAAGCGAGTACGCTACCGGGCTGCGCCACGCCCCGACTGGTTCTATTCAGTTTCACCATCCTGACGCATTGTCTCCTTGGAGACAGTTGGAATGCAACCGGTTCGGATGAGTCGAAGCCGGAGCATCGTCAGTCGGAATGCGACTCCAAGATTTTGAGAATTGCTTTGAGATTTCCTCGTAGTTTCTGCGCGAGTTCTTTAGCCCCGACTTGTTGGTTCGACACCCTGCCTCGTCTGCCCCAGTAACGCTTGACACCCGCGAGCGTATGCCCTTCCTCATAAAGCAACCGCTTGATTTCCAAGACTGTTTCGACTTCTCGTCGGACATAGAGTCGCTGGTTCCCACGACTCTTCTTCGGCTTGAGAAACGGGAACTCTGATTCCCAGAATCGCAACACGTAAGCGGGGAGCTTGGTAATCTGGCTGACTTCCCCGATTTTATAAAAGACCTTGCTGCCCAGCCTGGGCTCGTTCCCCATGACCGGTCCTCGTGGTGAGATGAGTTAAGGTAATTGAATGAGGCTATGAATTGACGTATTTCTTGAACACTTGACTGGGACGAAATGTCACGACACGACGGGGCGTGATTCCTATTTCTTCGCCGGTCCTGGGATTCCGGCCTTTCCGGGCTCCTTTGCTCCGTACCACAAAGTTTCCAAATCCGGCAATCTTGACCGACTCACCCTTATGCAACACCGCTTTCAACATATTCAAGACAAGTTCGACAATATCCGCTGCTTCATTTTTCGAAATACCGACCTGCTTGTAGATTTCGTTCGCAATATCTGCCTTCCTCATGCTCTCCCCTCCGACACCGACACAAACCTTTCGAACGATCGTCAGTGAAACACTTACGAAATATCGTCAGTTTCGCTATAAGTTACGTGAGGTTATACGGCCTGTCAAGCAGAAAGATAACGCGCCAGAGGTCTCACTCATTCGTCCTGGGCGAGCAACTTATATTCGATACTGTCGGCCAGCGCTTGCCAACTCGCTTCCATAATGTTCTCAGACACGCCGACAGTGCCCCATTTATCTTTGTGGTCACCCGATTCGATCAACACCCTCACTTTGGACTCTGTTCCTCGATTGGCTGACAGGACTCGCACCTTATAATCCAGCAGTTTGACTTCCCGGAGCTGGGGATAGAACTTTTCCAATGCTTTGCGCAATGCATGGTCGAGCGCATTGACTGGACCTGCGCCGACTGCTGCCGCATGTTCCACGACCTCGCCAACTTTTACCATCACGGTAGCCTCCGATGAAGAGGCACCATGGTCCTGTTTTTTCTCAACAATTACTCGAAATCCCAGAAGTTGAAAAGAGGGCCTATGCGTCCCCATCGCCTTACGCATGAGTAATTCGAAGGAACCTTCCGCCGCTTCAAACTGGTAACCTTCACTTTCACGCTCCTTCATGGTATCGATCAGTTCCTGCACTTTGGCATGGTCCTTGTCCAATTTGATCCCATACGCCTCGACTTTCTCCAGCAAACCGCTCCGACCTGCTGCGTCCGACACCAACATACGTTGACGGTTGCCGACCGATTTTGGGATCACATGCTCATAGGTCGCAGGATTCTTCAGCACTGCATGGATATGGATCCCCCCCTTGTGGGCAAATGCTGAATCCCCCACATAGGGTTGGTGTGTATTGGGCATAAGGTTCGCGATCTCGGTGACGAATCCCGACACTCGCTTCAGATGGCTTAACCGGTCTTTCAAAACCGGACGTTTCATCTTCAGTTCGAGATTGGGAATGATTGAACAGAGATTGGCGTTGCCGCATCGTTCACCAATTCCATTAATAGTCCCCTGCACCTGCACCACACCGGCTTCGATCGCCACCAGTGAATTCGCCACGGCCATTTCGCAATCGTTGTGGGCGTGAATCCCCAAGGGGACAACACACTCACGTCGAACTACCTGGCAAATCTCTTTGATTTCCCATGGCATCGCTCCGCCGTTTGTATCGCAAAGAATCACCCGCTCAGCCCCAGAGGCCACAGCTTGGCGAATGGTCTCTAATGCATAGTCCGGATTGGTTTTGTACCCGTCGAAGAAATGCTCTGCATCGTAGAACACCCTTCGCCCTTTCGAGCGGAGATGGGCCACAGAGTCGCTGATGAGTTCGAGATTCTTTACCAGCGGAATGCCGAGCGCATCAGTCACATGCAGGGACCAAGATTTTCCAAAGAGCGTGATGATTTTCGTCTCTGCGTCCAGCAACGCACGGATATTCGGATCGTTTTGTACCGCGTTGCTCGCTTTTCTGGTCGACCCGAACGCCACCACCATTGCTGTCTGCAAGGGGACAGTCTTGATCATCCGAAAAAACTCGATATCTTTGGGGTTCGCCCCCGGCCACCCACCTTCAATGAACTGCACGCCTAACCCATCTAGCTGTTGGGCAACACGAACCTTGTCGTCCGCTGAAAATGTGACATCTTCGGCCTGAGCGCCGTCCCGTAAGGTTGTGTCATAGATTTCCAGGGCTGGCGGGCGGATGGCAGGACGAGGAGTGTCGGACAATGTGGAGTCGGCCGAGCTGCCTTGTGAAGTTCGAGGTGGTGAAGACTTTCGAGCCATACGGAGAACGATACCAGGAGCAGGACAAACCTGTCGAGACCCCAATCGCAGAAATTCGCTACTTTGCAGCCCGATCCTCTGTTGGTGATTGATCCAACCCGAACGCGGTATGGAGCGAACGCATTGCGAGCTCCGCATACTTTTCATCAATGACACAGGAGATCTTGATCTCCGAAGTGCTGATCATGAGGATGTTCACACCTTCATGGGACAAGACTTCGAACATCTTGGCAGCAACCCCTGAATGGGACCGCATCCCGACACCAACCAGCGAGACTTTCGCGATCGCCTCTGTCACGGCAATGGATTTGGCATCGATGCCTTTCGCTACGTCCTGAATCAATGGCAAGGCCTTCTTAATGTCCACCCGTGGAATCGTGAAGGAAATGTCCGTCATGCCAGACTGACTCATGTTCTGAATGATCATGTCGACATTGATGTTCGCCTTGGCTACCGGCCCGAAGAGTTGAGATGCAATACCCGGTTTGTCCGGCACACCCACAATCGTGATCTTGGCCTGATTCCGATCGCCGGTGACTCCAGATACTGCGACCGCTTCCATATCCTCATCTTCACGCGTCACAAGCGTCCCCCTTCCTTCCTTAAAGCTGGAATTCACCTCCACCGGCACATTGAACTTTGCAGCAAATTCGACGGAGCGGCTCTGTAGGACTTTGGCGCCCAGGCTGGCCATCTCCAGCATTTCCTCATAGGAAATTCTCTCAATTCGTCGCGCCGCCGGCACAATGTTGGGGTCCGAAGTGTAGACACCGTCGACGTCGGTAAAGATAATGCATCGATCAGCCTTCAGAGCCGCCGCGAGGGCAACTGCCGTCAGGTCGGATCCGCCACGCCCCAACGTCGTCACATCCGACTGTTCGTTGATCCCTTGAAAACCGGCGACCACTGGGATGACTCCGTTGCCCAATGCCTCGCGGATTCGATCGGCACTGACCCTGGTGATACGCGCTTTCGTATGGGCGCTGTCGGTCATGATCCCGACTTGGCGTCCCGTAAAGGATTGGGCATCAAGCCCCCGGGCGCGTAAGGCCATCGCCAACAAGGCAATGGTCACCCGTTCTCCGGTAGACAGGAGCATGTCGAGTTCTCGATCATCCGGCAATGATGTGACTTCATGCGCTAAGCGGAGCAGCCGATCCGTTTCGCCGCTCATTGCAGACAGAACAATCACAAGGCGATGACCATTCTTATGAGCTTCCTCGACGCGATCAGCCACGCGGCGGATCCGCTCGATCGTGCCTACCGACGTCCCTCCATATTTCTGAACTATGAGCGACACGACCGTCAGGATCCTTTTGCAAACAGTCGCACCACGAACTTCGTCGCATCGCGAGGAGGCAGGGTCGAGGTCCGAGCATCCGTCTCGGTAAATCTCCGCCCGGCCCCGCTAGAGGAAGGTGCCGTACTGTCCCGATAGGCGAAGAAGCAGGGACTTTCCGCTGCTTGCCCAAGATGTGTATTGCCCCCATCGCAGCAAACCACGATACGATGGGATCCCAATTTGGCTAGTCCCTCCAGGAGCGGCCCTATCAATTCGCGATCGACCGCTTCGATACCCTTCACCTTGGCAACAACATCCAGCCCATAGACAACCGCGTCCGGCAATCCTATATGGACATAAGCAAAGTCCTTCTTCTTCAGCTCATCCAGAACGACCGCCGCATGGATACGAAGATCCGCTCCTGCCAATCTTGCACCGTCCACCGCTTCGAGCCCGGCCATGATTCCAAGTCCGCGATAGACATCACTCTGCGAAACCACCACGCCAGACACCTTGAACCGCTCAGGGAGGCTAGGCCAAAGAATGGCCTTGCCTTGCCCCCAGAGCCAGAGACAATCGGCCGGCTTCTGCCCCGCCGCATGACGCTCCTCGTTGAGGGGATGATCTCTTAAGATCTGAAACGAGGCGTCCATGAGTTTCCGAAGAATATCGGACCCGTCTCCCGTCGGCAACGCATCAGCAATGGACCGGCCGACCAACAGCTGTGGATCTGTGCAGGCTGCTCGCGATTTCCCATCGACCCACACCATGAGATGACGGTGGCCTAATCCAGGATAGAATTGAATCATCTCGGATCCGAGCTGTTCATTAATCGCCTCGACCAATTCACGGGCCTCTTCGGTCGAAATCAGGCCTGCAGTCGCATCTTCCATTGCCACATGAGGTCCGAGTTTCTTGATCTCGTTCAATCCTCCTTTATTCCCTGCCTGGACATCTGCCCTCAATGTGACCATCGTACAACGATAGACGACATCATGCTCGCCAATGGCAATCCCTAGACTGGCCGCTTCGAACGGGCCTGGTCCCTGGTAGTATTTCTTGGGATCGTATCCAAGAATGGTAGTCCCCAACAGACCGCTCCCCTGCCGCACACTCTCGGGTGCAGCGGCCAGAAGCCCGATCTCTCCACCTTGCACGAGGCGATCCAGGTGAGGGGTTGAAGCAGCTTGAAAAGGAGTCCGCCCATCCAATTCCTCCCGAGGGCGGTCTGCCATCCCATCGACATGGAGAATGACCTGCTTCATCGGAACCCTGCGCTCATGATGTGTGCACCTGTAATAGACGAGCGACATCCTCCCGCGTCGCTCTAACGGTTTTCGGTTGAGACGATATGCTGATCGCTGTGTCGGCATCTTTCAATCCATGGCCGGTCAATGTACAGACCACCGTCTCACCTTCACCCAGACTTCCTTGTTTGCTCAACTTCATCACCCCGGCAACCGATGCCGCAGACGCCGGCTCGCAGAAGACACCCTCCGTCGCGGCAACCATCGCATAGGCCTTCAAGATTTCTTCATCCGTCACCGAGTCGATGGCTCCCATCGATTCCCTCACAGCAATCGAAGCCGCATTCCAGCTGGCTGGATTCCCGATCCGGATAGCCGTGGCCACTGTCTGTGGGTTCTCCACGATGCGACCGAGGACGATAGGCGCTGCACCGGCTGCCTGAAATCCGATCATACGAGGCAACCGCGTGGATTGATTGGCAGAACAGTATTGCTGATACCCCTTCCAATAGGCAGTAATGTTACCGGCATTCCCCACCGGCAGCACATGAATGGCTGGAGCATCTCCAAGTTGATCGCAGACCTCCATCGCGGCGGTTTTCTGTCCCTCTATCCGATAGGGGTTGAGCGAGTTGACCAGTTCGATGTGATGAGTCGACGACAATTCCTTCACGATAGTCAGGGCCTGATCGAAATTCCCTTCAATCTGAATCACAGTGGCTTGGTGCATCATCGCCTGGGACAGTTTTCCCATCGCAATCTTCCCGGCAGGAATCAACACGTAAACCTCCAGTCCAGCCCGTGCTCCATAGGCTGCAGCGGAAGCAGAGGTATTTCCCGTTGAGGCACAGATTACCGCCTTGGCCCCGGACTCGACCGCCTTTGAGATCGCCATGGTCATTCCGCGATCCTTGAAGGACCCTGTTGGATTCATGCCTTCGAATTTAAGATAGAGATCAATGCCGGGAGCGATCTGTCTCGCCAACCTTGTCGCCTTGATGAGAGGAGTGTTGCCTTCATTAAGCGTCACGATCGGGGTGCGATCCGTTACTGGTAGAAACTTCCGATACTCTTCGATGACACCACGCCAGCGCTTCATCGCATTACTCGTCCTTGCCCTCGACCCTGATCAAGGTTGTCGGCTCGGAGATAAAGGCCATGCGATCGATCGCTCGCAGTGCCGTTTGCACATCGCGCTCCCTGGCGGTATGGGTCTTGATGACGACCGGGACCATCTGCCCTTCGCGCCGCCCTTGTTGAAGTACAGACGAAATACTGATTCCGCACTGTCCCAGTTCCCCTGCAATTTGCGATAAGACACCGGGGCGGTCCAACACCATGAAGCGGAGGTAATATAGTGAGTTAATTTCTTCCATCGGCCGCATCCGAAGCGGACGACGCTGGTCCTGCTGGAACGAGGCGGGCGGCACTCGACCAACCGCTCCCTTCAATAGATTGCGTGCAATGGTCATGAGATCGCTGACCACCGCACTGCCGGTCGGCATAGACCCAGCACCCCGGCCATAGAGGACCACATCGCCCACGGCATCGCCGACAAGTTGAATGGCGTTGTACACCCCCTCAACTTGAGCTATCGGAGACGAAGAAGGCAGCATCGTGGGATGGACTCTGGCTTCAACTTCATTGCCGACTAGCTTGGCAATACCCAGCAACTTGATCGTACAGTCGAACTCTTTAGCATAGGCAATATCGAGCGGCGTAATGTGGGTAATCCCCTCGGTATAGACATCTTTCACATTCACGGGGGTTCCATAGGCCAATGACGCCAAGATTGCTAACTTGTGGGCCGAATCGATACCGGCCACATCGAATGTTGGATCCGCCTCAGCATATCCGGCCTGTTTGGCTTCGTCGAGCACCAGCTCAAAGCTCTGGCCAGCACGGGTCATGCGCGAGAGAATGTAATTGGCAGTCCCGTTGATGATCCCATAAATGGATTGGATCGTATTCGCTGCAAGCCCTTCCCTGAGCGCCTGAATGACCGGGATCCCCCCCCCCACACTCGCTTCGAAGCCTAGGTCGACACCAGAACGGGAAGCCGCCGCAAATATTTCTTCTCCGTGTAACGCAAGCAAGGCCTTATTGGCTGTCACGATGTGTTTGCCTGCCGCGATGGCTTCGAGGATCACGCGTTTGGCAACATCGCAGCCTCCGATCAACTCGATCACGATGTCGATCGAGGGGTCGGTGAGAATCTGTTTCGCATCGGTCGTGAGCAGGCCAGGCGGCAGAGCCAGCCCTCGGTCGCGTACTACGTCGAGGTCGGCAATCCGGACGATCTCGATAGGCACACCAATGCGGCGGCTGATCAAGGCGGCATTCTCCATGAGAATCTTCACGACGCCTGTCCCAACCGTTCCGAACCCGATGATACCGACTCCCACGCGTGAAATCATTCTTCTGCACCCTCAAGCCTCAGGGCTTTGCGAATGCCTCGGATAGCCTGTTTTGTGCGATGTTCATTTTCAACAAGACCGAACCGCACATAGTCGTCTCCGCCTTCACCGAACCCAATCCCGGGCGACACGGCTACTTTCGCCTCCCGGAGCAGGAGCTTTGAGAACTCTAACGAACCTAGATGTCGATAGGGCAAGGGGATTCTGGCCCAAACGAACATGGTCGCCACAGGCTTATCCACTTGCCAACCAATGCGATTGAGCCCGCTCACCAACACATCACGCCGCTTCTGGTAACGCAACACGGTCTCCTTGACACAATCCTGTGGTCCATTCAGGGCAATAACGCTGGCAATTTGCAAAGGCTGGAAAATGCCGTAATCCAGGTAGCTCTTGATCTTGGCTAAGGCCCCGACCACCTCGCGATTACCACAGCAAAATCCCACGCGCCAGCCAGGCATATTGTAGGCCTTGGAGAGAGTATAGAATTCGACGCCGACCTCCTTGGCCCCGTCAACTTGTAAAAAACTCGGTGCCCTGTACCCGTCGAACACAAGATCCGCATAGGCCAGGTCATGGATGACGATGACGTTATGTTCTTTGGCGAAGGCGACGATTTTCTTAAAGAACTCGAGGTCAGCCACGGCTGTGGTGGGATTATGTGGAAAATTGATGACCAAGATCTTGGGCCGTGGAAAGGTCTGGCGATAGACCTTCTGTAAGTCGCTGAAGAAGTCGCTGTCTGGGCGCAACTCAATCCCTCTGACTTCTCCTCCTGCAATGATGAAACTGTACATATGAATGGGATAGGTGGGCGTCGGTGTCAGCACGACATCGCCTGGCCCGATCAAGGCTAACGCCAGGTGTGCTAACCCTTCTTTAGAACCGATCGTAACGATGGTTTCGGTTTCAGGGTCAAGATCGACATCGTAATTCCGCTTGTACCATCCTGCAATCGCATGCCGCAGTTTCGTAATTCCTCGAGAGGCGGAATACCGATGATTTTTCCCCTTCCTCGCTGCCTCGATCATCTTTTCAACGATATGATTCGGCGTCGGCTGGTCAGGATTTCCCATTCCGAAATCGATAATGTCTTCGCCCTTCTGACGAGCCGCCAGCTTGAGGCTCTGGACCTGGGCAAACACGTAAGGCGGTAACCGATTGATGCGATAAAACCCGTCGCCTAATCCCACCGAATCCCCTGTCTGTAATCTCTGCATACGAGGAGGCGTTGAGGGATTGCCACCTCTGTGTATCACGAACGCTTATTCTAATGTCGTGGGGCATATCGAGTCAAATTATCTCGTGATTCTGTGGGGTTCTGTATGCCGACCCCCTGGACCGATCAGGACGACAGGCTACTCCATTGCCCTTCCCAGTCCTTGCCCCTTCCAGTCAATTTCTGTTACAACTGCAACACCTTTCGCACGCGTCATGCAATTCAGTTTCTCCTTGCTCCACCTAGCAGAACGGGGGACCGGTGCCACGACTCGGGGTAAACATCGACCATGTGGCTACCTTGCGACAGGCCCGGGGGGGGACAGACCCTGACCCCCTTGCCGCTGCCATATTAGTAGAATTGGCTGGCGCTGACGGTATTGTCGTCCACCTCAGGGAAGATCGACGCCATATTCAAGACCGCGATCTTCATCTCTTGCGGGAAATCTTACACACCAAGCTCGACCTGGAGATGGCCGCCGATGAGACAATGACCAAAGTTGCCCTGGCCATCAAACCAGACCTGGTCACACTCGTCCCGGAACGGCGTCAGGAACTCACAACCGAGGGGGGCCTCGACGTGGCCGGTCATAGAGACCGTATCCAGCAGATCGTGAACCTGCTCAAGGAAGGCGGCATCCCCGTCAGTCTTTTCATCGAACCGGATTTGGCACAAGTCAAAGCCTCTCACAGAGTCTCAGCAGATTTCGTTGAGCTCCATACAGGCCGCTATGCCAATGCCCGGCGCTCGAAAGAGGCAGACGAAGAAGTTGAAGCCATTACGCAGGCCGCGAGGCTTTCACACAAGCTCGGAATGGGTGTCAATGCCGGACACGGCTTAGACTATCGTAATGTGACGCGATTGACGCACATTCCAGAAATCGCCGAATACAACATCGGCCATAGCATTATTGCCCGAGCGGTTCTGGTGGGCCTCGACCAGGCTGTGAGAGAAATGAAAGCCTTGCTGAATTGAACCGTTGAGCCGCTGTGACATCCGCGCTTCGCTCTGAACAATGTTGCCCTTGTCATGACAATGCGATGTAGGCAACAGATGTCTTTTCTGTCCCTCTTCACCCGGTTTTCCATGCGGTATCGTTGCCGCACGCAAGGCCTCTGATGAAGATCGTCTCTGGAACCGAGATGCAGACACTCGATCGCCGCACTATCATCGACGCCCATGTCCCCAGCGCCGTTTTGATGGAGCGAGCCGGCGAGGGAATTGTCAAATATCTGGAAGAATACTGTGGGCCGGCACGAGGCAAGACCATTACCATCATCTGTGGAAAAGGAAATAACGGAGGAGATGGATTGGTTGTGGCTCGACTGCTGCATCGCCGGCATGCTCGAATTCGCGTGATGCTTCTCACACCGATCACCGACCTGAATCGCGATGCCGCGATCATGTACCGTCGCTTCACCAAGGTTGCGGGACAAGCAGCGATCGTTCGATTCCGGTCTGCCGACCAGGTGCAATCTCTCTTCGCCTCCAGTGATATCCTCATTGATGCGTTGCTTGGCACTGGATTGTCGTCCGTCGTGACTGGAACCTATCGCGAGGCCATTGATCTCATCAACAGGGCGGGGAAACCGGTCATTGCGGTTGATATCCCCTCCGGCCTCCATGCCGATACCGGCACGATCCTAGGTCGGTCGATACGCGCCACGTTGACTGTCGCATGTGGTCTCCCGAAACTTGGCTTCTATGTTGGCGCCGGGATCGACCAGAGCGGCGCAATTCGCGTCGCAGATATCGGCATTCCACCAGCCTATGTGGATGCGATTGAGAGCCGGATCTTCCTCCTGACGCAGGACGAAGCTTTTCAATCATTACCGAAACGCATAGTCTCTGCGCATAAGGGAACCTTTGGCCATGTGGGGATTATTGCAGGGTCTGTCGGGAAGACCGGCGCGGCAGCGTTGGCAGCCCAGGCAGCCCTCCGCGTCGGAGCCGGCCTGGTGACTGTTGCTACCCCAAGCAGCGTCAATGATGTCCTGGAAGCAAAGCTATTGGAAGTGATGACGATGCCTCTTCCCGAAACGAAGGCTCGTACCCTGGCCCGTTCAGGCCTCGACCGAATCCTGGCCTTTATCCAGGCACGCAAGGCAATCGCCATCGGTCCCGGGCTCTCCACACATCACGAAACCGTCGAACTCGTCCAGTCGATCATGAAACATCTGGATCGGCCCTGCGTCCTCGATGCCGATGCGCTCAACGCCTTGGCCGGTCGCGCCTTGTTACTGACAGAATGTAAAATACCCCCCATTCTCACTCCGCACCCTGGTGAGATGGCTCGACTCGGAACCGATGCCACGATCCAAAGCGTCAATGCAGACCGAATAGGTACGGCCAAACGGTTTGCCCAGGAACGTGGCGTGTTCGTCGTCTTAAAAGGCGCCCGCACCGTTATTGCCCGCCCCGATGGCCTCGTCGCCATTTGCCCAACCGGCAATCCCGGCATGGCCACGGCAGGGACCGGTGATGTACTCACCGGCATGGTCGTCGGGTTGCTGGGACAAGGGGTCTCAGCATGGGAGGCCGCCTGTACCGCAACTTATTTTCATGGCTTAGCCGGCGACTTGGCTGCCCGACAGCTCGGACAACCAGGGATGCTTGCCAGTGACCTCATCGCTCAGATTCCTTATGCACTCCAGCGAACCACAACAATTTAAGACGACCAGGCCAACGAGAGCAAGACGGCATTCCACTCGCCGTGCATCTGCATCGGACCTCCCGTGGGAACTGATCTCTACATCGCACCAGCATACGACTCGGCTGGGGCAAGCGATTGGCCGTGTGCTTCGCGGGGGAGAAACGATTGCGCTCTATGGACCGCTCGGAGCCGGCAAGACAGCGCTCGTCCGCGGAATCGCTGTGGGCCTGAATGCATCGCCGACAGCCGTAACCAGCCCGACCTTCGTCGTCATTCACGAATACCTAGGGCGCCTGCCGCTCGCGCATGTAGATCTGTATCGTATCCGTTCATTGCGCGAGCTGGAATCGACAGGACTGATCGAATATTTCTCCGGCCAAACCGTCACAGCCATCGAATGGGCAGACAAGGGCTTGGCCGAACTACCGCAGGACCGGATCGAGATTGCCCTGAACCACCGTGCCGCACGAAGTCGGACAATTCGGTTGAACGTAACCGGTCCGAAGTCTCAGGAGGTCCTCACCCTCGCTCGGCGGCAGTACAGCAAGAGCGCCAAGAGGCATCGAGCAGCAGCCAGGCTTTGACAGGGAATAACCGACTAGGCCATGATTAGACTGATTCTGGTAGGAGTTCTGCTGCTCCTCTCTCTGGCATTTTTCCTTCAGAACCAGGAGCAGGAAGTCACACTGTGGTACTTCTTTGGTTTATTTGAAGCCTCCACTCCGATCTATAAACCTATCCTCGCCGGATTCGGAATGGGGCTGCTAGTTTCAGGAATCCTTCTCTTTCCCCCATGGATACGCGGTCGGATCGAACTTCGCCGAAAGACCAAAGCACTGCAGGAAGCTGAAGTGGACCTAGAACGATTGCGCCACTCGCTCGAAAAGGCTACCAGTCAAGTAGCCCCCACCCTGACTGACGAGTCACACGATGACTGATGCAGACGCCTCACCGTTGATGCGGCAATACCGCGAAATCAAGCGCAGTTACTCCGATTCTATTTTGCTGTTCCGCGTCGGCGACTTCTACGAAATGTTTTACGAGGATGCAAAGATCGCCTCCAAGCTCCTCTCCATCGCTCTGACCTCTCGTGATAAATCCAGTATCGATCCAGTGCCTCTCTGTGGAGTGCCTCACCATGCTGCGCAAGGCTATATTGCAAAGCTCCTCAAGGCCGGGCGAACCGTCGCGCTCTGCGAACAGGTGGAAGATCCAAAACTCTCCAAGAGTCTCGTGCGCCGTGAAGTCGTTCGTCTCTATACACCCGGAACGTTGGTCGATACCGAGTTTCTCTCCCCCGGAGAATCGTACTTTCTGTCGGCTGTCGCCTTTTCCGACGTCATGGCCCCGTCTCTCAAGCGAGGGCGCGTCGCGGGGCTGGCCTGTCTTGACGTCTCCACCGGAGAGTTTTGGGTGACAGAATTCGAGGGAGAAGGGGCAGGGATTCAACTGATGGATGAGCTGGCCCGACTGGAGCCACGAGAAGTGCTTCATCCCGATTCGGACACCAATGCCATATCATGCCTGGCCCGACTGTCAGGAGCACGTCTCTGCGCCAAACCCTCGGCCTTCTTCAATCCCAAAGAGGCCTCACAACTACTCCAGGCGCAGTTTGCGGTGCACTCGCTCGAGGGATTCGGTTGTCGCGGCCTGACCGTCGGGATCGGATCTGCTGGAGCAGTTCTGCAATATTTTCGTGAAACCCAACCATCCGCCTCTCTCGGGCACCTCCGGCGCCTGCAGCCGCGCTGGAGCGGCGACAGCATGCATCTGGACAGCGCGACGATTCGCAACCTCGAACTCATTCAACCATCGGAAGCCAATGAACCACGATCGGGACAGGGTCGGCCGACAGTCTTGTCTGTCTTGGACCGCACGGCAACAGCGATGGGCAGTCGCTTGTTACGCGATTGGCTCGTCAGACCACTCCTCGATTGCGGCGCCATTCAAGCTCGGCTCGATGCGGTCGCCGAGCTGAAAGACCGGATTCAACAACGAGTGTCGCTCCGGACCACGCTCCGTGACATCCAAGACATTGCCCGTCTGAGCAGCCGTGTGACGCTCGGAGTCATCGGGCCTCGCGAACTGCTTGCCTTGAAACAGTCCGTGGGCGCCCTGCCGGAGCTACGGTCCCACCTGCAGCCGTTCGATGCGTCGCTGCTGGCCGCCGTTCGCGAATCGTGGGATGATTGTCGTGATGTGTATGATGCGGTTGACCAAGCCATCAAGCCGGACGCACCGGTATCGCTCCGCGATGGTGGTACGATTCGGGAAGGCTACAATCCCATGGTCGATGAGCTGCGCAAGGCGAGCACGGAAGGCAAGGGATGGATCGCTTCACTGGAAGCCAAAGAGCGAGCGCGGACGGGGATCGACTCACTCAAAGTCCGTTACAATCAGGTGTTCGGCTACTACATCGAAATCACCAAGACGCACCTATCCCGGGTCCCGCCTGATTACACTCGCAAGCAAACACTGGTCAATGCCGAACGATTCATGACGCCGGGGCTGAAAGAGCTGGAAGAGCGTGTCACAGGCGCTGAAATTAAACTGTTGGCGCTTGAGCAAGAACTGTTCGAACAATTACGCCTGCGCCTGGCAGGCGCAATGCCGCGCCTGCAAACGATGGCCCACACCATCGCGTTGCTCGATGTCCTCGCCGGGCTGGCCGAGACTGCCGCACTACATCGCTACATCAAGCCCCTGGTCGATGGGGGCGGTTCGATCTGTATTCGAGAAGGCCGCCACCCTGTGGTCGAGCAGCTCAGTCACGACCTGACGTTCGTTCCCAACGACACGGACCTCGACTGTGCTGGTAACCGGCTTGTAATTCTCACTGGACCCAACATGGCAGGGAAAAGCACCTATCTCCGACAAGTCGCCCTGATCGTCCTCCTGGCGCAGATCGGCAGCTTCGTACCGGCTGCCGAGGCGCATATCGGACTGGTCGACAGAATTTTCACACGGGTCGGTGCCTCGGACAACTTGGCCGCAGGGCAGAGCACCTTCATGGTGGAGATGATTGAGTCCGCTCACATTCTGAACAGTGCGACTTCCCGCAGCCTGATTCTCTTGGACGAGATTGGCCGAGGGACCAGCACCTATGATGGACTTAGCATCGCCTGGGCGATCGCGGAGCATATCCAAGACCGCCGGCACTTGGGAGCCAGGACCCTGTTCGCGACCCACTATCACGAGATGACGCAATTGGAAGGGTTACGCGAGGGCATCAAGAACTACTGCGTGGCAGTTCAAGAACGCGATGGCGACGTGGTATTCCTCCGTAAAATTGTGCCGGGGGGTGCAGACCGTAGCTACGGTATTCATGTCGCCAAGCTGGCGGGTCTTCCACACACAGTCATCGCCAGGGCGCAACAAGTCTTGGCCCAATTGGAACAACCGGACGCTGCCACCGAGAACAGACCCCTATCGTCGGAGAAGGAAGTGACATGCGGTTCCCTTCCCCAGCCGCACCCGATTATCGAGGAAATGAAACAAATTGACCTCTTCTCCATGACGCCGCTCGACGCACTCAATCGCCTCGCTGACATCCAGCGACGGATCAGTCCAACCGGCCCAGACAACCGAGACAAATAAAAAAGGCGGCATCCCCTTTCGGAAATGCCGCCTCCATAGACAAAGACCGACTCAGTTTAGTGATGAGCGGCGCCGGCACCAGTGTTGTATTTCGCGGTCCAGGGAATCAATCCGGCAACGGGTTGCCCACCGGGAAGCAATACATCGTACTGCATGAGGACCTGGGACCCATCCGGAGACATCGGTGAGGTATTGAGCTGCTGTTTTGCTGCCGCACAGCCTGCCTCAACTTCGCTTTTTCCCGCACACTCCTTTAATCGAAGACCGGAGATGCTAAGCGGCTTCCCCATGGAACCGGCCACTTCCTGAAGCTTCTTGACCGAAGAAATGACACGGTGATTCTGCTCCGGCTCTGTCACGGTAAATTCGATCAAATCGGTCGTACTGGACGGCGGTACTTCCTTGGCCGCTGCCGGTCCTGCATGAAGACGACCCATTTTTTTTAGCTCTTCCCATGCCCCCTTGTCTGCGTAAAACTTGAGATTCTTACCCGGGTGAATCTTCTGCCAGTAAAGGCCACTTTCTGCGTTGCCTCCGAACACTGCAACATTGATCCAGACCGCTTCATCGTAAGGATCCAGCACGATCACGCGGCCCTGCAATGTTGTCGGCTTGCTCAAATCCCCCCACTCAAACCGTTCCTGGAATGATTCGATCGCCAGTGCAGTGGAGGCGACAGAAACCACCAGCGCCGCTGCTGCCATCACGGCCCAGCCTTTCGCATGAAACGTCATCATCTCATCCTCCTTAACAGAACATGAAAGAATAAATGCTTGTCAAGGTCTATTACTTAAGAACTTTAAATCCGGTAATTGTCCGACCATCCAGACTTACTTCCATGGCAACGAGTTCCTGAGAAGCCTTTATGATTTGGTCCATAAGGGCCTTGTCCTTCACTGCCAACCGAACGGTTGTCGTGGCATGGTACCAACCAGAATATGGATTGTTCTTATCGGCGCCACCCACAAACCCCCAACCACAGCAGGAAAACAGTGGATCCGGAGGCTTCACATCAAGGTTGGACGACCGGCCGGCCGAGGCTCCTGACCCAGGCTCGCCGCTGTTCCAATATTGAATACCGAAGAGCAATTCCCCATCCGGGTTGTCGGCCCACTGGGACCATACCCGACCCTTAAGAGTCTTGGTGACTTCACCCTTCATGGGCTTACCGCCGACGATGTTGTCGACCGGGCCAGCCCCAGTTGGCGCATCAGCAGCAATGGCGAACTCAGTCGTCAGCATGCCGAATGCGGTAAACGCTGCAACGACGGCAATAAGTATGGCCTTTGGCATACCTAGTCCCTCCTCCATAAAAATAACAGCCACGAAAACCTATGGACGCCATTTCAAGAACGACGAATCTTGAGAAACAGTTTCTGTGATCCTAAGAACCAGGACTATGTTCGATTCTGGGTATCTCTTTGTGCTACTCGATGCGGTGCTTCTTCGATAAAAAGTTATTGTAAATTTGTGGCCATGGTACTGAAATCATGAAACTGTGTCAAGGAATTGTTGGCGCTGTTGTGTTTGTCAATCACAGTCAAATTTGAATAATGTAATCAAGATCTTAGGTGTATTCTCGCTGCCCCTTCACCGACGGTATTTGGGCTCGATAAACCGGGTTAGAAAATTCTTATGTGTATCCTTGAAGACTACGCGAAGCGAGGGGCCCGAGCCCTGTGATCGCGAGGGAGTCCAGCGTGAACAATTGGCGGGCCACATCGGAAGCCTGCTCTTGATTGACACGATCGATATGAACCAATAAATCTTCCAGTGACATGTGCTGACCATACATGAGTTCATCCTTAGCCAGCTTGCTCATGCGGCTATGGGAACTTTCCAAGCTCAGCATCAGATTGCCTTTCATCTGGGTCTTTGCCCGTTCAAGCTCTTTCTGTTCGACACCTTTTGTCCCGATACGCCTGATCTCCCGGCAGATAAGATCCACCACACAATCCACCTCTTTTGGCCGCGTCGCCGCATAGACCGTGATCATACCGCTGTCGGAATACCCGGACAAGAAGGAATAAATTGAGTATGCGAGTCCTCTCTTCTCTCGTATCTCCTGAAACAGCCGAGAACTCACACTACCACCTAACACACTATTGAGCGCATAGAGTGCATAACGATCCTTATGGCCGGCAGCGATGCCTTTGAGACCAATGCACACATGCACCTGCTCTAACCGTTTCTTCTTCAACAAGACACCGCCTTGCAGGTCGGGAGGACGACGCCCGTTAACGTTATTTATCATTGGCCCTCGACCCTTGCCAAAATACCTCGCGACCATCGGATCAAGATAGGCCTGATCGAAGTTCCCGGCAATGGCAACGATCGTCTGCGCCGGATCATAATGGGTATCAATGAAATGCAGGAGATTTTGTCGACGAATCCCTCCGATTGTCTTCTCCCGGCCAAGAATAGGGCGGCCGAGCGGATGGCGTTTCAGCACTTGGCCCGAGTGAAGCTCTTGCACGAGGTCCTCGGGATCGTCCCGCACCATGCGAACTTCTTCCAACACGACTTGTTTTTCTTTTTCAACTTCTTTGGATTCGAAACGTGAATGGTAAAATAGATCGGAAAGGAGTTCGATCGCCCGAGGGAGTTGCACATCCAACACCTTTACATAATAGGTGGTCGTCTCACGCGAAGTGAAGGCGTTCATCTCTCCGCCGAGCGCGTCAATTTCACGCGAGATTTCCGCAGAGGATCGTGTGCTCGTTCCCTTGAAGAGCATATGTTCTATGAAATGAGAATAGCCTGCCTGGGAAGGCTGCTCGTCCCGCGACCCAGAGTTCACCCATATGCCCACGGTGACCGACTTAAGCGTCGGTATCCGTTCGGTTACCACCCGCACCCCATTGTCCAGGACAAGCTTGCGGTACAAGGCAGTTACCTGGCAGACGGATCCGGCGCAGCAGCTCCGGTCGGAGCCGGCATGGCTTCCTTGCGGCTGAGACGAATCTTTCCTTGGCGATCCACTTCCAGGACCTTCACAAGAATTTGATCGCCTTCTTTCACCTCATCGGACACGGCTTGAACTCGGTGGTGCGCCAACTGTGAGATGTGCACGAGCCCATCGGTTCCCGGCAAGACTTCAACAAACGCGCCGAAGTCCATAATCTTCCGAACCGTACCCATATAAATCTTCCCGACCTCGACCTCTTCGGTGATCCGACTGATCATGTCTTTGGCCTTTTCAGCCGAGGCTCCGTCAACCGATGCGATCGTCACAGTCCCGCTGTCGTCAACATTGATCTTGACCCCGCAATCCGCAATGATACCGCGAATCGTTTTGCCGCCGGGACCGATGATCTCACGGATCTTGTCCTGTTTGACCTTCATCGTGAAAATCCGTGGCGCATAGGCCGACAGGGTTGTTCGTGGCGCTTGGAGCGTCTTCTCCATACAGCTCAGAATGTGCAATCGGCCTGCCTTGGCCTGTTCCAAAGCCTTTTGCATCAATGCCGATGTGATGCCCCCAATCTTGATATCCATCTGCAATGCCGTCACACCTTTCCTCGTACCGCACACCTTAAAATCCATGTCCCCCAAGTGATCCTCCAGCCCGAGGATATCGGAGAGGATCATGACTCGGTCGCCTTCTTTGATCAATCCCATGGCGATCCCGGCAACGGCTTCCCTAATCGGTACCCCTGCATCCATCATGGCAAGACTCCCGCCACAGACGGTGGCCATCGAGGAGGATCCGTTGGATTCGAGGATGTCTGACACAATTCGAAGCGTATAGGGGAATGCCTCCTTGCTGGGCACCACCGAACCCAACGCCCGTTCTGCCAATGCGCCATGACCCACTTCCCGGCGCCCCGGTGAGCGAAGCGGCCGCGCCTCGCCGACACTGAACGGCGGGAAATTGTAATGGAGCATGAAGGTCCTCATATACTCCCCTTCCAACGCATCGATTCGCTGCTCATCGTCCGTGGTCCCTAGCGTGACCACGGCTAAACTTTGGGTTTCGCCCCTCGTAAAGATCGCAGAGCCGTGCGTCCGTGGCAGCGCGCCTACTTCGCAGGTGATCGGACGAATATCAGCGGGCCCACGTCCATCCGCCCTCGACCCTTTCTCCAGAATCATATTCCGGACTTCCGTATATTCCAGCTCATGAAATACTAATTTGACATGCCGCTCCCGATTCGGATCGCCCGCATTTTGGAGTTTGTGGACGACGTCGCTTTTAATTTCATCCAACCGTTCCTGCCTCGCCGCTTTGTTCGGGATCATGATGGCCTCGCGAATGCCTGGCGCCACCAGGGCCTTCACCTGAGCGGCGAGCGCGGAATCGATCTGCTCCTTTTCCACTTTCCGCTTGGGTTTCCCGGCAACGGACTGTAACTCGCGAATCTTGGCCACGATCTTCTTGATCTCGAGATGGGCAAGCTCGATTGCCTCGAGCATGATGGCTTCGGACAATTCGTTCGCCCCTGCTTCGACCATCATGACCGCATCGGCCGTCCCAGCCACGACGAGTTGTAGCTCGCTTTTCGCCACGGTCTCAAGATCGGGATTGACCACGAAGTTGCCGTTCAGCCGCCCGATCCTCACACCTGCGATCGGATTGTCGAACGGAATATTCGAGATGGTCAGAGCCGCAGAGGAGGCAATAATGGCGAGGATGTCGGAGGACCCTGTCTGATCAGCCGAAAGGACTGAAGCAATGACTTGAGTTTCGAAGTAGTAGCCTTCAGGGAAAAGAGGACGGAGCGGCCGATCGATCAGCCGGCTGGTCAGCACCGCTTTTTCGGATGGACGCGCTTCTCGCTTGAAATAACCCCCTGGAATCTTACCTGCTGCGAAGGATTTTTCCTGATAATCGACCGTGAGGGGAAGAAAATCCACCCCCGCCTTGGCAACCTGAGACGCAACGGCTGTCGCCAGCACGACAGTGTCGCCGTACGAGGCCCAAATCGAACCGTCTGCTTGCCGTGCCACACGACCTGTCTCAAGCCGCAGGATACGCCCCGCAACCTCTAGCTCAACTGTGTGTACCATCTGTCACTCCTCTGGTTAGGCCTCACAGATGCCCACAGAGATGCGCTCCACTGCGAATGTCCAATGGTGAATTGAAGGAACTCCTTCATTGAACATTGACCATTCGCAGTGGAGCGCATCTCAGTGTTCACCTGTGCGACTGATGACTGCCCGCGGTGCGCCCCCTGGCGCAACAGCGAGACGGGACGCTACTTTCTGATGCCCAATCGCTCGATCACCGCACGATAGCGTGCATCACTGACGCCGCGAAGATAGTCGAGCAACCGCCGGCGACGTCCAACCAAGAGGAGCAGGCCACGTCGTGAATGATGATCTTTCTTATGGAGCTTGAAATGTTCCGTAATATATGTGATCCGGTTGGTCAACACCGCAATCTGGACTTCCGGTGAGCCGGAATCCGTCTCATGCTGTCGGTACTGCTTGATCAACTCAGTCTTCGCTTCCTTGAGTAATGCCATGGGCTCTTTCCTTCCTATTCCTTTCCTCACCGCAATGAAGTGTCAGATCTCCTGACCGGTCAACACCTTTTCTACTTTGAATGAACCATCCGAAGTTTCCGGACATATTGCGATTGCGACCAGACATCCGTCGATATCGTGGATACGGACCGGCCTGCGTGACCCGTACATTCGATCGGCCACCCCATCCCAGCGAAGGATCTTGGACGGAGGCACAGGAGCCCCGTGCCGCACGCGATCAGCCGTCTGCCCATCTACCACCATAACGGCCAGTCGGTCCAACGCCTGATCGAGTGACAGGAAATCGTCTCCCAATCGACCGATCGCGTGACGGTTGACCGCCTCATCGACCGTCAGCGCATGATCGATCGTCAAAGGCCCTACTCGTCGCCGCTTCAACGTCAACATGTGGCCTCCGATACCCAGAGCTTCTCCCATGTCGGCACAGAGCGTCCGCACATAGGTCCCCTTTGAGCAGATAATGCGCAAGGTCACGTCCCGCCCTTCAACGGCCAGCACCTCAAGGGTATAAATGACGACCGTTCGTTTATCCCGGGCAATCGTGTGACCCGCCCGAGCGGATTTATATAGAGGAACACCTCCGACCTTGACCGCCGAATACATCGGCGGAATCTGCTCAATCGGCCCGCGAAATCGATCGACGACCTCCTCAATCGCCTCCGGGGTCAATTGACCGTGGTCCCGGCTCACCAACACCGTTCCTGTCGCGTCCTGCGTATCGGTTGTTTCACCTAGGCGAAGTACCGCGATATACTCTTTATCCCATTCGAGAAGGTATTCAGCGATGCGGGTTCCCCGCCCGATCAGCAAAGGCAAGACTCCCGTTGCAGCAGGATCAAGGGTACCGGCATGACCGACCTTGACTCCGCCGAGAAGATGCCGCACCTTCGCCACGACATCGTGGGATGTCCAACCAGCTTCCTTGTTGATCGTCAGAATACCGTCGGCGATGGCACAACCCTGTACGAACCCCATTATTGCATCCCCGTTCCTACAAGTTTCTATTCTCTTCAGACGGTTCGCCATTGGCTTTGGCATGCAGATCATCCAATAACTTCAAGACGTGATCCCCCCTCGGTCCACTAACATCCTTGGCAAATACGATTTCTGGCAAATACCTGAGCGAGAGGCGACGCCCCAGCTCACCGCGCACAAACCCGCTGGCTTGAGCCAACCCGACAAAGACCTTCCGTTCTTCTTCTTCCGTACCCATGGCCGTCACGAATATACGCGCAATTCGCAGATCGCTAGTCAATTTCACGTCGGTGACGGTCACGGACTGCACACGCGGGTCCTTGATCCTTCGCATGAGGATATCTGCCACTTCCATACGGATTTGATCGGCGACACGGTCAGCTCGATGGTACCCAGTCTTAGCCATCACACGCTCCACGGGGCATGCTGCCGTCACAACAATTCTACCCGGGACTGGACGATTTCCACCGCAGGAACGCTTCGAATCAGATTCAGCGCCTGCTCACACACTTGATTGACGTATCGCCCTTCATTGGCCACACAGGCAAGGCCCAAGACGGCTTTCTGCCACAAGTCCTGTCCATCAACTTCGGCAACCGAGAGGTTGAACTTATCTCGCAACCGATCTTTGAGACTCAAGAGGACTTGCCGCTTGTCCTTCAACGACTGACTCTCGGGGATGAACAACTCGACCGTGCAGAGCCCGACGATGATACCCACGGGCAGACTTATGCCTTAGAGTTTTGCGGCAATCTTGTCGATTGCATAGGCTTCGATGATGTCCCCTGCTTTGACGTCGTTGAAATTCTCGACGCTAATTCCACACTCATAACCCTGCTGCACTTCACGGACATCGTCCTTGAAACGACGCAACGACCCGAGCTTTCCCTCATAGACCACTACATTATCGCGAATCACTCGCACTCCGACAGCCGCGCGGGTAATCGTGCCATCCACCACATAAGACCCTGCAATAATGCCAGCTTTGGACACCGTGAAGACCTGTCGCACTTCGGCCCGACCCAACGTCCGCTCCTTGAGCGTCGGCTCCAGCAATCCCTCCATCGCGGCCTTAATTTCTGCCATAGCATCGTAAATAATGGTGTATAGACGGATGTCGACACCTTGCTGTTCGGCCAGCGCGGAAGCCTTCGGCTCAGGCCTGACATTGAACCCGACAATGATAGCGTTGGACGCAGCAGCCAGGAGGACATCGGACTCTGTAATCCCGCCGACACCGCTGTGGATGACGCGCAGCTTGACAGCATCGGTCGCAAGTTTTTCAACACCTGCGGTCAGCGCTTCCGCCGACCCCTGGACATCGGACTTAATCACCAGTGCCAGCTCCTTCACGGATCCTTCCGTAATCTTGGAGAACAGGTCGTCCAGCGTGACCTTCGCTGACACAGACAAATCTGCAGTTCGCTGTTTTCGAGCTCGGTCCTCCGCAATTTCTCGCGCAATCCGCTCGTCTTTGACGACTTGAAATACATCACCGGCGGACGGCACACCTGGGAGCCCAGCCACCTCAACAGGGATAGAAGGACCGGCCTCTTGGACTTTTGCCCCCGTATGTGCAATCAAGGCGCGAACCTTCCCGCTCACAGTTCCCACGACAAACACGTCGCCTACACGGAGTGTTCCACCCTGCACCAGTACCGTCGCCACCGGACCACGCCCTCGCTCAAGCTTGGCTTCCACCACCACGCCCTTAGCCATGCGATGTGGATCTGCCTTCAGCTCCAGCACTTCGGACTGCAGAAGAATCATCTCCAGCAAGGTATCCAGGCCGATCTTCTCTTTGGCCGACACCTCAACCATGATCGTGTCACCACCCCAGGACTCTGAAATGAGTCCATGCTCGGACAAGGCGTTTTTGACACGGTCGGCGTTAGCTCCAGGCTTATCGATCTTGTTGATGGCCACGATAATAGGTACGGACGCGGCCTTGGCATGATGAATCGCTTCGATCGTTTGCGGCATCACTCCATCATCCGCCGCCACGACCAGGATCACGATATCTGTAATCTTGGCACCACGACCTCGCATGGCAGTGAAGGCTTCGTGGCCTGGTGTGTCCAGGAACGTCACCTGCTTCCCGCGCACCCCGACCGTGTATGCACCGATATGCTGCGTGATCCCACCCGCCTCCCCTTCCGCCACCTTCGTTTGCCTGATGGCATCAAGCAGCGAGGTCTTGCCATGATCGACATGGCCCATGATCGTCACGACCGGCGGCCGCGGCTCAAGCTGGACATTCTCATCCGTTTGCACGATGGAATCCAGCAGCTCTTCTCCGGCCTTCTCTATCGAGACGTCGATCTTGACTCCATGCTCTTCCGCAATAATCCCGGCTGCGTCGACGTTCATGGTTTGATTGAACGTGAGCATCTGGCCCATATCCATCAGCTTGCGCATGATGTCGGCCGGGCGCTGCCCGATCAGTTCGGCAAATTCCTTCACCGTCATGCCTGGCACAAACTTGAAGCTCTTCCTTCGTGGCTTGGTGACCTCGCCGGGGGTGCTGTGATGCGCGTGCTTGCTTCGGTCATCGCGGCGCGCCTGCATCGGAATAGCACGAAGGTCCTGCCAGCGAGCTGCATCCTCCCGAAGCCGAAGTTCCTCTTCCTCTCGCGTACGGCCCGGCTTACGAACTTTCTTCGCCTTCTCTTTCAGACCTTCAGCCTGCATCTCATCAAGAGAGAGGGTTTTTCTTTTTCCTGTGATGATATCGATGCTGGGCACGCCAGCCTGCTTGGCAACGGGTGCAGGAGCAGGAGGGCTTGTCGCCCCGATCACGTGCGGCTGATCTGATATGACCGTCAGGTCAACCGGCGCAACGGGTGGAGTTCCCGTGTGCGGGTGCAGGATAGGCGGCGGGCTCACCACCACAGTATCGCTGGACGATCCGCTTGCGCCTGCTGATTCAACTGCCGGTACCGACAGCGCTTCATCCGCTGGAAGTTCATCGGGTCGCTTGCGCTTGATCAGAATGCGACGCTTGTCGGATTTGGCAGATTCCTCCGCAGTCGAAGTTGCCGGGAACGAACCAGCCCTGGTTCCCGTCGCGTGCTCAGACACACTACCGATCTTGCTCCGCTCTCCCCGCCCCGCATCGGTCTCTGTCGTCTCACCCGCCGTTTTCCCGTGAGCCTTGAGTTTTGGTCCGAGCTTCTCCAATACCTTCTGAACCACATCATCATCCAACGCGCTGCTATGCGACGCGACCGTGATCCCCATCCGTTTCAATTCCGGAATAAGGTCGCGGTTTTCCATTCCTAGCTGTTTAGCCAACGCATATACACGCATGAGAATTTGACACCTACTCCTCTTTGTCCGGTTCCCCCTGTCCGGCATCCGATTCCGCCCGAGCTTTCAATTCCAGTTCACGGGCCTCTTCCTGCTGATGCAGTGCTTCGGTCTCCTCCGCCAACGCCGCTTTAATCTCTTTATCCCGTTCGGCCTTTTCTTTTTCGTATTCCGTCGCGCTGATGATATCAATCTTCCAGCCGGTCAGACGCGCTGCCAACCGCACATTTTGACCATTCTTCCCGATGGCCAGTGACAGCTGTGAATCTGCCACCACAACCAATGCAGACTTTTTTTCCTCATCGACGCCGACCTTCTCGATGCTCGCAGGATTCAAGGCCTCGGCGATGAACACCCGCGGATCGGAGGTCCAGGTGATGATGTCGATTTTCTCCCCGCGCAGCTCGCGAACAACCGCTTGAACCCGTGACCCTTTGATCCCGACACAGGCCCCAACCGGATCGACAGCCTTCTCGCGGGACGTCACCGCGATCTTGGTCCGATCACCAGGCTCCCGAACAATGGACTTGATCTCAACGATTTTCTCGAGCACTTCCGGCACTTCCAACTCGAAGAGTTTCGCCACAAACTGCGGATGGCTCCGAGTCAAGATCACCTGGACATCCTTGGGAGTCCGTCGCACTTCTAAGAGCATGGCCTTTACCCGATCACCTCCGCGATAGGTCTCTCGCGGAATCTGCTCCTGAATCGGCAACACCGCCTCGGTCTTACCTAAATCCACCAAGTAGTTCCGGCGCTCTACTCCGAGAATGATGCCGTTGACCAGATCTCCTTGCCGCGTGGAGTATTCTTTTTGAACTGCCTCCCACTCTGCCTCCCGGACCTTTTGGAAGATGACTTGTTTCGCGGTTTGCGCAGCAATGCGGCCCAAATCGTTCATCTCAATAAGCGATCCAATCTCATCACCGACTTCTGCTTCGGTGTCGAACTGGCGGGCTTCTTGAAGGGACACTTCCGTTTTCGGATTGATGACCGCATCGACGATGGTCTTCTTCGATACGACGGAAATCTCACCTGTCTTCGGGTCGATCTCAACTTGAATATTCTCTGCCTGTCCAAACCGCTTCTTGGCAGCTACTTGAAGGGCAGCTTCGATCGCCCCGATGACTCGGCTCTTTTCAATACCCTTTTGCCGACCAAGTTCATCGATGACTGAAATCAATTCTCGATTCATAGCTCACTCTCCGGCAACCGTTACTATCAGTTTCAAGTCTCCGCACTGCGGTGACCTACTCCGATACAGCCTAAAACGTCACGGCACGCCGAGCGTCAGTAATGGAGCCGAACTCCAGCATCACCTTCCGCTCCGAACGCCGATCGTGCACCACGACTGTCACGCCCTGTTCATTCACTTCCATCAGCTCTCCGACCACACGCCACTGCCCGTTGATCGGCTGCCTGAGCTTCACGTTCACTTGTTTCCCCAATGCCCGACGATAATCCTGAATTCCTTTGAAGGCTCGATCCAAACCAGGTGAGGAGACTTCCAATGTATAGGCATGGGGGAATGGATCAGCTACATCCAGGGCCGGACCGATCGCAAGGTGTGCACGCCCGCAATCCTCTACCGTAACGCCGCCCGATTTATCGATATATACGCGAACGATTGACCGTGCGCCTTGCCCCACACACACAATGTCGATCAAGTCTAAACCCAGTGCCCAGAGGATGGGCGACACCACCTCACTGATACGAGCAACAATTGGTGGGGACTCCTTCCGCGACACCTCCGGCCCCGTATTTTTGGATAGCTCATTCAAGACATTAAACAAAAAAGTGGGCATGAGCCCACTTCCAGTGCGAGGACCATAGCACGCTACCTATGCCAAAGCAAGGGGCTAGTCGACCCGCTTCGTGAAGCGAGCAGCAAGCCGTTGGGTGATCGGACCAGGCCGTCCATCTCCAATGACTTTCCCATCTATACGGACGACAGCCAGGACCTCGACCGTGGTCCCTGTAAGAAACACTTCTTCAGCATCATAGAGGTCTGCCTGAGAAACAAAACGTTCCTGAACCGGTAGGCCTTCGCGTAGAGCGAGGTTCAATACCATTGCTCTCGTGATCCCGGACAGAATGCGCGGGCCTTCGGGAGCCGTCATCACTACGCCCCTTTGAACCATCATCACATTGCTGACTGCCCCTTCGGTGACCAGGCCCCCTCGAACCAAAATCGCTTCGAAGACCCGAGCCTGCTTCACCTGTTGCCGCGCAAGGACGTTAGCCAAGAGATTTACACTCTTGATGTCACAACGCCCCCATCGGATGTCTTCCATTGTCATCGCTTCTACACCGGCTGCCTGTATCGACCGATCGAGCGCATGAAACTCACGTACCGTCATGACGACCGTGGGCGTCGCTTCGGCTGAATAGGCATGATCACGTGGAGCAACACCCCTGGTAACCTGAATGTAGATTTTTGCTTCAGGATAGGCCGCCAGTCTAATTCCTTCCAACACATGGCCTGTCCACTCGACGCTGGAATAGGGTTGCGTCAAATCAAGCGCCTTCGCACTGCGATCGAGTCGAGCCAGATGGGTTTCAAGCGCGAAGGGACGCCCGCCATATGTACGCGCGACTTCGTAGACGCCATCCCCAAATTGAAAGCCTCGATCTTCGATCGAAACTTTCGCCTCGGCCAGCGGCATGAACGCTCCATTGATAAAGGCCACATCAGGCATGATCACGCACTCTTCCGGAAGGAGGGATCAGCGACCGTCACGTCAAACACGCGCCGATCTTCAGCGGTAAATTTCCACCCCATGCGTTTTTCAAACAACACCCGATGAGTTCCCAGCTTGACCGCTTTAAACTCGAATGTCCGCTGGCCGTTATCGACTGCATTATTCCCCGCGATGCGAAGGTAGTCATCGGCGAGCAACTCGAGTCCCGTAGGATCATAGGTCGGGACCCAGAGTTCTCCTCTGGTTCTGTCCTCCCAAAGATTAATCTGGACCGACTGCTCAAGGGTCGTCTCAATGACCTTGGCTCCATCCTGGCTGGTGGCCCCACCATGGTCGTGACTAGAGATCGTGCTCATCGTTCAGTACGCAGCCGCCTCCTCTTCTCCGTTTCTTCCCTATGGTTTCCGCCGAGGTCCGACAAAAATCTCCTCTCCCTCCACCTGCACGTCATAACTCCCCACACAATATCCGCCGCCGTCCGTCCCTCGCCCGTTTCGAACGTCGAATGCCAAATCATGCCACGGACAGGCTACGACAAAACCCTTCACGCGTCCTTCACACAACGGTCCACCTTCATGGGGACATCGATTATGGATCGCGAAATATGTTCCCTCGATATTGAACAGCGCGATCTCCCGATTGTTCACCATCACGACTTTTGCCTGACCGGGCAACAACTCCTTGGCCAGTGCGACGGATTGAAACCCCTCTAGCATGCTCTCTTGCTCCTTTCCTTCTGTGGTCCGCCGCGTCTTCTGCTCACAGCCTGTCACATTCGAAGTGTATATTTCAGCTCCTGGCCCAGGATAATCCCTTCCTGCTTGATAAAACCCGCTTCTGCCTGAATCGCGTACCGGACCGCTTCCGGAGAGGAACTATATCTGGGGCATTCAGATTCCCGGCAGGCGACGACATTTTCTTTAAGCCCCACGATATGATGGCTTTCATCAACCCACATCAGATCTACCGGAAACCGATACTCCTTGGTCCAGACATGGTTCTGACCAGTCGACTCGAAGATATAAAGCATTCCACCATTCGCTGGAAGCGTCTCTCGAAAGGCAAGACCAACGAGCAGTTTCTCCGGCGTATCCGCCACTTCCATCTCAAGTTCACGGCCACTTGGAAAGGTCACGATAATGATTGTCTCTTCTTTCCGATCGATGAGGAAAAACGACGCGCTCATCAAGAAAACCGCCATAAGACCAAGCGTGATGATGCGCTTCTTTTTCTGCCCTCCAGCGCTTGGCGGTGAAGTGGCCATACACATTCCTTCTTACGACTACCGCAATTCCCCTGAGCCCAAAGGCCCACAAATATAGGGGGTCTAGGCCTTCTGAGCAAGTGTCGTTCTGTTGACTTGGAAAAGAGCGGCGGACTAGAATGACGCCCACATCGCGCCACGCATCATGGTCGTGACGGGGTGAACTTGTCAACCGTGTGTGTTCCATTGTCGTGAGAAGGAGGCGAGGGTCATGGCGTTGCTGATTACCGATGAATGTATCTCCTGTGGAGCCTGCCTGCCAGAATGTCCGAACGAGGCGATTTTTGAGACTCGCAGCGATGCGGAAGCGAAGGGCAATCATGTGGGCGATGGTCAGGGAGTCGGCGATAGTATCTATGTGATTGCACACGACCGTTGCACTGAGTGTGTCGGACATTTCGACGAACCACAATGCGCCGCCGTCTGTCCTGTCGATAATTGTTGTATTTCCGATCCGCTGTATCCAGAAACGACGGAAGTCCTACTGGAGAGGGCGAGGACACTCAATCCAGATAAGGAAATCGATGCGGCAAAAGTCTGGAGCGGAGTGCGGAACTAATTTCTCATCGAGAGACTCAACAAAGAAGGCCCTGCTTTGAAAGCAGGGCCTTTCTGTTTTCCCGGTCCGTCACCAATTCATGTTGGCTAATGCAAAAACCATCGCCCCTCTCTGCGCTAGCACAGAGAGGGGCGATGGTCACTCACATCTGTTCAACGTGATTACTTGAGCATAAGAAGCTTGCCACCGACATGTCCAGGGTGCAGGTGACAACGATAGATCAGCGTATTCCCCTGAGTGGCGTAAAACATGTCGCTGGTCGGAATACCGATATACTTGGTTTCGCCCGGCTTCAACACCACTTCGGCTTTCATCACAAACGGTGAACCGGCGTTCGGGGCATCGGTCATCTGAAATCCATGTTCAGCAGTAGCTTTGTTCGTCACCTTCAGTAGGACAGGACGGCCAGGCCGGACTTTGAAGTCGATGACCGTGACCGGTGGATACCACGTCTTCATATCTCCAATCTCGACCGAGAACAGCGAGGCATCCACATCCAGCTCTTTAAACGACTGACCTACGACGGAGCCAGTCTCCAGATCCCCGACTTCCACTCCACCTGCCTGGAGCGCAAACGCCGCCGATGCCCCAGCCACGACCATCACGAGGCCGAAGAAGACCCCCAACATCGCCTTGCCCATGACCTACCTCCTTAAAAAAAGAAGAGATGAAATTTGAACGGGTGTAAACCTACCGCCAATCCCACGTGGCCGAACCTATTTCTCCATCGATCGCCCTTTCATCCCATCCCACATTGCTCACTTGGAGAAGGGACCCTATAAATAACACCACAACGAAAATGGAAGCAAGGTCCTTGATCGAATTCTTTCCAGTCTCCCCTTTCGACAAAAATGCCCGCATCCATAGGCAAGTCACAATAATTTCAATCATTTACTTTACGCCAGCCGCCTCAGGCTGGCTTTCTTGAGCTGTGGACCCGATCAAGAGGTCGAACGGCGCATAGTCGTCGGTCAACACGACACCTGTCTTCCAAGGCTCCATACGATGGGTGCCCAGCAAGGTAACGGCTTCAAAAGGAAGAAGCTGTTGCTCAACCAGCCGATTTACATTGGTCACGATGGTTGAATGCACCTCCTGGCCGATCGGCGAGCCGGCAAAAAAAACCAGATTAGCCGATCTCGTCTGAGTGGATTGCCATGGCCCCTTGACTGCAAAGGATTCGATATTGGGAAACGACTGCCTCATCGTCTGCATGACCGCATTGGCCCGCAACAGATCTCCACCCTCGCCAGATGAAGCTAAATTAACTGCCAGCACACCGTTCGGGGCAAGATGGGCGCGCAATTCGGCAAAAAACTCCACCGTAGTCAGGTGAAACGGAATCATCTGTCGGGCAAATGCATCGACCCAAATGAGCTCATACGTCCGTTTCGTGGAATTTAGAAATACCCTGGCGTCCCGAACATGCACATGGTGTTGGGGAGGGGGATGATAGGAAAAATATTCTTCAGCCATGCGGACGACCGCGGGATCGATCTCGACCACATCCAGTTCAAGTTCAGGCCATCGAGATGCGAGCCATTTCGCCAGCGATCCACCTCCGTGTCCGAGGATCAAACCTCGTTTTGGTTCGGGCACCAAGGCCAGCGACGTGACCATCAATTGACTATAGGGAAGGAACAGGGCAACCGGATCTGCCTTCCACATGACTGCATGGTAGGTCCGGTCCAAGATCAGATAGCGAAACAGGTCGTCATCCCGAATCCGTACTTGCTGGTATGGACTGTCCTCCTGATACACCGGTACCGGCAACACTTGGATCGGGAACCAGGCCCCAGTCCCTAACCCTGCGACGCCGAGGGTCAGCGTTCCGATCACCAGTGGCCGTGGGGTCATTCCCTTGATCAACCACCAGAGGCCCAGCAGGGCCTGTATGGCGCCGAGCCAGGCGATCAGCGCCTGGCTCCCGATCCAAGACAGAAAGAAAAACGCCGTCCCCCATGTTCCTGCCAAGCTCCCCATGGTCGAGAGCGCGATCATCCGACCGGCGTGCCGACCAAGATACTCAAAGTCCAACACAGCGAGTCGCAACATAGCCGGCAGCACGCCGCTCAGACCAAAAGCCGGTGGTCCCAGGAGCAACGCGGCGGCGATACAGGGCCCCCACCGAGGATCCTCAACCGCAGCCGCCACCTGAAAGAGTACCGGCTGGCCAAGCCAGGCAATCAGAAAGGTCCAGGCCCCGGAAAACAACAACAGACCAGCTAACGCTCGTGCACCGGGGTACCGGTCGGAAATCCACCCGCCGAAAGCATACCCGCCGCTCATGGCAGCAAGAATCACTCCGATCAACGCGCCCCACACAAAGAGTGAGTTTCCGAAGACGGGAGCGAGAAGACGGCTTCCCACAATTTCCAACGCCATGACTACGGCGCCGGTGGCCAGCGCCGTCATCAGAAGAAACCATCGGGGGGCATGGGGCGAACGGATTACGACACTCATGCGGAAACATCATACAGGGTGGGGAACCAAGACAACCCTGCCCTGCGAGCCCACATGATCACACGTCGCCCCAGTTTTTGAAGTATCGTAAAAGGTCGCGGACGGAGACGATCCCGACGATCTGTCCTTCATCAGAGACTGCCAGATGGCGGATGCCATGCTCCGCCATTTTCTCACTCGCTTCATGGGCTGAGCTCGCACTATCAATCGCCAATAGTGGTCGGCTCATCACGGCACGGACCAGGGTCTCATGCGCCGGGCGCGATTCGGCCATTCCTTTGCGGACCAGGTCGGATTCGCTGATTAGGCCACTATAGTGGCCTGCCTCTTGGACGAGCAGGGCACCGACCTTTTCGTCACGCATGAGCCAGGCCGCCTCCAATAATGTCGCGTCCGGACTGATCGTACGCAAGGTCCGGCACATCATCATCACAAGCGGCCGCTGAAGTGGTCTGCTCTGAGTTGTCATACGACAGGATCCGTCCGGTGTAGGGAGCAGATAGTACTCAGCCCTTCTGCACCTGTCAACGCGCGGTTTCTCACGATGGTCGTGCCTTCCATTACTTTCTTGCTCGACCCATATACCATTGATATACTCGGGCAAAATCGTTCGTGGTCATAAAGGACGGAGCCTATGCATATCAGCGTGATTGGAACCGGTTATGTCGGATTGGTCACAGGAGCCTGTTTTTCGGAGTTCGGTGTCAACGTCACCTGCATGGACACAGACGCCACACGGATCACCAGACTTGAGAAGGGTG
>Ga0207670_10000049_pt1 | contig 89464 bp, 59 predicted proteins | sample KBSS23HmetaG_FD_184339 | JGI IMG/M metagenome (GOLD analysis project Ga0207670, IMG submission 184339) | Switchgrass rhizosphere microbial communities from Kellogg Biological Station, Michigan, USA - KBS S2-3H metaG (SPAdes) (version 2) | ecosystem: Host-associated > Plants > Roots >...
GGTGGAAGCGACAGCCACTTCGCGGGCAGTGCGGGGGCACGAAGGGGGCGAGCTCGCTCGCCATGCCCCCGGTTCACTGCACTCAGCGTGCCGGCAACAATCGTCGCAGCACAACCAAACCGGAAGCCCCGGGGGCTCGCGCTCCCGGGGCTTCGGCATGGAAGGACCGCGGGCCATGCGCCCCCGGCCCATCGCGGAACTCTAGAAGCGGAACGTCAGCCCGACGTGCTGCACGTCGTTGAAGAAGTCGCTCACCGACTGCCCGGCGTAGTCCAGGTCCATCTTCGCCGAGCCCAGCGGGATCTGGACGCCCAGCCCGTAGGTGAGGCCGAAGATCTCGCTGTCGCTCGACGTGAACTTGTAGCCCAGCCGCAGCGCGAATTGCTTGCGGTACGTGTACTCGCCGCCGAAGCGGAACTCGTCCACGTTGAAGCTGTTGCTCTGGTAGACGCCATGGACCGACAGCGCGCTGACGCCCACCAGGACCGGGTACGACGCGCTGGCCGTGAACAGCGACGGCAGCTCGGCCTCGGACGTGGAGAGCGACACCGTGCGCGGCGCCGCCTCCGGGTCGTCCTCGGGGAACTGCGAGCTGCGGTCCAGGTCCTCGCCGCCGAATTGCTGCGCGTTGCCGAAGTTCTGCATGGCGGCTCCGAGCCGGATGCCGCGCACCCCGGTGTCGTACTGGAAGCCGAAGTCGAACGCCACGTCCGTGGACGCGGTCTGCAGCACCTTCTCGGAGATCACCTTCATGCTGCCGCCGAAGTTCACGCGGTCGGTGACCGACTTGGCGTACGAGAAGCCCAGCGTCGTGAACGTGGGCTGGAACACGTCGCCGGTACCGTCCGGGGCGATCTCCGTGGTGCGGATGATGTCGCCGATGCTCAGCGCCTTGACGCTGACGCCGACACGGCCGAGGGCGCCCATCGACTGCGCCACGGCCACGTAGTTCAGGTCCATGTCGGCGATGTAGGCGGCGTGGCTGAACAGCACCTCGGTGCCACTCTCGCCCACCGCCAGGCCGGCCGGGTTCCCGAACATCGCCTCGACGCCGGTCACCGACGCCAGGTTCGAATACGACAGCCCCACGCTCCGGGCGCCGACCATGATGCGCCCTGCGGGGTTGCCGCCGGTGCCCAGGCGCTCCTCGGTGCCGGCCCACGCGGGGCCTGCGAGCAGCGCCAAGACCGCGAGGGCCGCCAGCGCCACGAGAGCCTTCCTCACTCGATCGTTCATCGTTTCCACTCCTTGTGTGTGCCGGTTGAGGTCATTCATGGAATCGCCCATCAGAAGTTATTGAGGCGTTCCTTCTCCATGAACACCGCCACCTTCCCGGTGGTGCTGCCCACACCCGGCGCATCGATGTGGAAGATGTAGACGCCACTGCCGATCGGAAGTCCGCGATCGGTGTTGAGGTCCCACGTGGCCTGCGAGGTGTTGTCGTTCTTCTCGATGGTGCGCACCAGGGTACCCGCGAGGTCGAACAGCCGGATCGTGCAGCGGGCCGGCAGGTGCGTGAACTTGAGCGCGCGGTTGAAGCGATTGAGCTCGTACGTGGAGTGTGCGAAGTACGGGTTCGGCACCGCCCGGATCTTCCCCAGCTCGTTCTTCGCCAGGTCGGCGACGAAGTCGGTCTTCGCCGTGGTCGAGAACGTGTAGTGATCCTGTGGGGTCGGCGGGATGCTGGCGACGAACTGGATCTTGTCCCCGGCGTCGATGACCGTGCCGACCTCCGGCCGCTGCGAATAGAACTCGTAGAGCTGGTCGAGCGTGTGATCCAGCATGTTCGCGTTCGCCGGGGCCAGGTAGAACGGATCCGGCGTGTTGCCCGAGTAGTTCGAGTTCAACACGAACAGGATCTCGCGGCCGCCAAGGGGCCGCGCGTCAGTAAACGGATCCCACTGGCCGTTCTGGAACTCGACCATCTCGGTGAACGCCACGTTCTTCTGCTGGTTCGCGTCGATGTCGAACACGGTGAACGGCACGTCGATGTAGTCCGTGAACTGGAACAGCGCGCCGTTCTGGCGCACGTAGTGGTAGGCCTTCTGCCCCGGGAGGCCGCCCGTGAAGCGCACGACGACGTTCGGCGCCGGCACCCCCGAGGGGATCGTGCCCGCAAGGAAGTCGTCGGCCGCATAGCCGCCGCCCCCGCCGAAGAACGGCAGGGCGCGGTCCACGGCAATGAGCGGCGTGGGGTGCCCACCGGCCGTGTCCGCGTAGACGACGTTGCCGAGAAGGCCGGCCGGCGCCTGGAGCTGGAAGTTGGTGACGCGGATCCCGTTGAAGATCTGGTAGTTGGCGTCGCCGGTCATGTTCGTGTTGTTGTTGACCACGGTGTCGACCGCCGTGCCCACCTTGCGCACCAGGTACCAGGTGACGTCCGCGCCATTCGGCTTGAACCCCACCTCCCAGTTCGCGTTGATCATGGCCGCGGGATCCACCGGATCCACGGTGATGATGTTCGACGCCGGCAGCTGGCCCGGCGGACCTCCGGGGTCGAGGGTGTGCGTGATGTCGCTGACGTTCGCTGCGGCCAGGTCCACGCCGGCGGGCGGCGTCTGCGGCACGACCTGGATCGGGCTGAACGAGGACTCCAGCACCTGCTGGAACTTGCCCAGACCGATCGAGTACGCCGTCACCGTGTAGTAGTAGGCCGAGGCCGAGTTGAGCGGACCGCCGCGAACGCGGTCCTCCGAGAGCTCGATCGAGTACTGGATGCCCGAGTCCGTACCGAACGCCTTCACCTTCGGCAGCGGCACCGGCGACTCGGGATCGCACTCGATGTCCAGCACGGTCTGGATGCCATCCACGCGGTCGTAGGTCGCGATGCGCGTGAACGGCCCCGCGACCGATGCGCCCTGGTAGACGTTGTAGCCCTCCCACACGTAGGCCGTGTCCGAGTACGTCTCGGAGCCCGCGTCCCACTTGATGAACACCGAGCCGTCCCGGGGCGTGATCTGGGGGACGGGATTGTTCGGCGGGCTCGGCAGGTTGAAGTCCACGTCGTAGGCGAACTGCACGGCCTCGTCGAAGCACTTCATGAGCGCGATGCTCGCCCGTGGACCGGTGCCCTGCGCCACGACGATGCCGACCACCACGTCCTGGGTCTCGCCGGGCGCCATCGTGAACGGGCCGCTCGACAGCATGAGCCGGCGATCGGACGGCCCCTGGTCGAGGAAACCCTTGTTCGCCACCGGGTCACCGGAGGCGTTGAACGTGGTCGGCTGCCCGCAACCCGGCGATGGATTGCCTGGTTCGCAGGTAGCGATGACCGGCGAGCCGTTGCCGAGCAGGCCCTGCATGTAGTTGTAGGTCTCGGTCGAGTCCTGCGGGCCGCCGCCGTTCGGGTAGAGGTTGAACGAGCCGAGCCCGAGCGTGACCGTGTCGCCGGGCGCGACCACGACCTTCGGGCCCTGCAGGAAGTCGAAGCCCACCGACGGCGCCCGCGACCCGTACTGCTCGTCGTTGTTCGTGGCGTTGTAGACGAAGCCCACGGACAGCGTGGTGTCGCAGCCGACCAGGTCGTCGGAGGCGCCGCCCAGGTCGGGATCGGACCACTGCGAAACGTAGGCGTTGTCCCACGTCTCCGTGCCGCGATTGATGATGTGATAGCGGCTGAACACGGTGTTGCCGAGCGGACCCTGCCGGGCGAACGCGAACGTCGTGAGCTGGATCTCGATGTTGAGCGGCAGGAGGCTGGCCGCGTTGTTGTGCTCGGCGCCCTTGGCGCAGTCGTTGAACACGCTCCACAGCATCTGGTCGCCGGCGATGCTGAGCGTGCCGTCCGGATTCACGATCACCGGCGGCGCACCGCGCGGCACGGCGCCGGCGTTGTAGTCGGCGAGGGCCGCGTCACGCGTGGCCGCGTCGATCGAGCCGTCGGGGTTCAAGTAGACGCGATTGAGCTTGTAGACCTTGAGCGCGGGGTCGTCCGGATTCTCCGGCACGCCGCCCGGCGCCGCCCCGGGCTTGAAGTCGTCGCTGTACTCGGCGACCGAGACCCGGACGCCGCCGTTCACCAGCGCCCCGATCCACAGGCCGGCGGCGAACACCGCGGTCTTCCCCGTGCCCTTCGGGAACTCCAGGCCCGCGCCGCCGGTCTCCGTGTCGTAGGCGAACGAGCCCGTGTTCTTCACGACCATCGAGACGTTGTTGATGTCGATGCGCTGGCTCGCGTCTTCGGGGTTCGTGCGGGCCGGGCGCGCCCGCCGCTTCGTTCCGGACGTGGTGGCGGCCGCCACCACGCCGACCGAGAGCAGCAGAAGCAGTGCGAGCAGCAGGAAACGTGGGGCCTTCATTCCGACTCCTCCCTGGGTGCGGCGTCGGGGCGACATTTCAGAAGTCCGTACGCACGCCGAAGCGGAGCGTGCGGGGGATGCTGAACAGGCCTGAACCCTGCAGGGCCAGCGCGTAGGCGGCATTCGGATCGATGTCCTCGCCGCGCAGCTTGCCGGCCACCTGGCGGCCGGCGTCGGTGTTGAGGAAGCCGGTCGTGTACGGCGAGCCGGTGCCCGAGTACACGGCGACCGCGTTGTTGGTGTTGAACGCGTTCAGCATCCAGATGTAGGCCGAGAACCGCGTGGCGCCGAAGCCGAAGCCCTTCGAGAGCTTGAAGTCGAACGACTGCGTCGCGGGCGACGTGCGCTCGTTGAGCGCGCCCGTGGGCTGCTGGGCGACGTTCAACTGCGTCACCTCGTCCGTGATGTTCGTGCCCGTGTAGGGCGTGCCGGTGGCGATGTTGTACAGGATGTTCAGGTCCACGTTGCCGAGGGGTGCCGTGTTCCCCCACTTGGGCCCCTCGCCCTTGAGGAAGTTCACGCCCAGGTTCAGCGAGACCTTGTGCCGCTGGTCGAAATCGAGCGGCGAGGTCTGGTGCGGGATCTGGCTTGCGGTCCACGCGATGTTGCGCTGCGTGTTCGACACCGAGCCCGTGCCCTTCGCGAACGACAGGCTGTAGGCGAGACTGCCGCTGATGTGGTTCACGCGACGGAGCGTGAACGCCATGTCCATGCCCCGGAGCGTCGCGAAGTCCTTGTTGCGGAACGACGCGAAGCTGTACGGGCTGGCGAAGATATTCTCCACCTGCACGAGGTCACGAACGTCCTTGTAGTACACCGAGACGTCGATCTTGGAGTAGTCGCTCGTCTGGTGCGAGATCCCGACCTCGTACGCCGTCGTCATCTCCGGCTTCAGGTTCGGGTTGCCGAACGGCACGTAGTAGCCGCCCTTGCGCACCTTGTAGTCGAGGAACCGGTACGACACGTAGAGATCCTGCAGGTTCGGCTGCTGGTAGAACTGGCCCCAGTTCACGTGCAGCACGCTGCGGTCGCTCACCGGGAACCCGATGCCGATACGCGGGCTGATGCGGCTGTACGTCTTCGCATCGGTGAGGTCGGCCGCGGTGAGGCGGCCATCGGAGCCGAGCGGATCGTTCTCGTGCAGCAGCGCCTTGGCGTTGACGTTCAGGTAGTCGTAGCGCACGCCGATGTTGGCCACGAGCCCGCTGCGCTCGTAGCGGTCCTGCATGTAGGCCGAGGCCGTGTACGGCTTGCGCGCCCCGTCGAGCGCGCTGAATTCGCCCTCGTTGCCCCTCTCGTCGAAGCCGTAGGCGTCGATGTCGAACTGCCCCGGAGTGAAGTTCGACGGGAAGTAGTTCTGGTAGAAGCGCAGCTCGTGCTGGTCGAGCTGCACGCCGCCCTTGAGCTGGTGATAGCTGTTGATCTGCGACGTGTAGTCGCCCCGGAACGCGTAGTACTGCGACTGGCGGCGCAGGTAGTCGTCCCACAGCGCCCCCGTGCTGCCGGGATGGCTCAGCGTGCGCGCGGCGAGCGTGTCCGAGAGCGGGTCGCCCGGCGTGCCGCCCAGCCCGGGGTAGAACCACGGGATGTCCTGGTCCAGCACGGGATTCGTCGTGGCCGAATAGCCCGGCAGGTTGTCGAAGAACACGCCGTCCCCGCGCTTGCGCTCGGTGCGGAAGAACGTGCCGCCCAGCGTGTAGAACGACTTCGCGTTCAGCTTCTGGTGGAACTGCGCCGAGTACGACTGGTTCTTGTCCTCGTAGCGCGGCGTGTGCGCGAGGTTGAACCGGAAGCTGTTCCGGTACTCGCTCCAGTCGTCGTTCGAGTTCAGGAAGCCGAGCTTGAGGTCCATCGACTGGCTCAGCGTGAGCGAGACCTTGCCCTGACCGGTCCAGCCGCCGAGCTGGTTGTCCGGCAGCGGCGCGGTGTAGTTCGAGCGCGGCCCGCGGTCGCGCTGCCAGCGGCGCTGGCCGCTGACGTAGAACGAGCCCATGTCCCGGCCCTTGAAGATCGGGCCGCCGAACGAGCCGTCGTAGACGTTGTAGTCGTAGACCTTGGACCGGAAGATGTCGTTCCCGTAGCCGGTGATGTTGTCGGTCACGACCTCGAACGAGCCGGCGTAGTTGTCGCCGCCCTCCTTCGTCACCACGTTCACCACGCCGGACATGATGCGGCCGTACTCGGCGTTGAAGCCGCCGTTCAGCAGCACCACCTCCTCGATGGCGCTGTTGTTGATCGCGGTCGTGGAGTTGCCGGTGAGCGGGTCCTGCTGCGAGAAGCCGTCGACGTAGTACGCGGTCTCGTTCGGCCGGCCGCCGCGCAGGATGATCGTGCTGCCGTTCGTGGATTCGCGGTCGATCTGGCGCGTGAAGTTGACGACGCCCGACTGCTGGGCGACCGCGTCGCGGTAGCCGCGGATCGGCATTTTCGCGATCTCGCTGCCGCTGATGAACTTCGTGCTGCCGGTGACGTCCTTCTGCAGCAGCGGCCGCTCGGCGTCCACCACCACCTCGTTCATCTGCACGGCCTCGGTCCTCATGACCGCGTCGAGCGTGGTGGAGAAGTCGGGCGTGATCTCGACGTTCGCGGCGACGTACGGCGCGTAGCCGATCAGGTCCATCTTGACCGTGTACTTGCCACCGAGGATGCCGATGATGAAGTAGTTGCCCTGGTCATCGGTGATGCCGCCGAGGCGCTGCCCCTCGATGCGGATGTTGACGCCGGCGAGCGGCTGCTTCTTGTCGTCGGTGACGTGTCCGCTCAGCTTGCCGGTGGTTCCGGCGAGCGCAGGCAGGGCGATCGCCAGCGCGATCGCGGCCGCGATCGACCGGCGCCCCCAACGCGTAAGGCGGGGCATACCAGGGTCTCCTTTCGGGTACGAAAAAACCCGCCCGGGCCACGCGAAGTCCGCGGGCATGAGCGGGTCAGGGCCAGATCCGGATGGCAGGGCACGACGGGATCCTGGCGACGGCGCAGTTTCTGCGCGAAGCATGACGGAACCTCCAAGTCCCCGGTGCGTGAGACGGGGAACGCCCTTCCGTGAGCGCTGCGAGGCCGTTGCATATTGGGATGCCCCGATTCGGCCGGGGTGCCCCAATAACGTGACCCTAGGTCCAGAACTCGACAAAAGTCAATACATGTAGGCCCCCAGGCCCACGTCGTGGTTTCCCCGCAGCCGCGTTCGTCGGTGCGGAGGGCACGAAAAAGGCCCGGGGGCGCCACGATCAGCGCCCCCGGGCCTGACTGCTGAAACGAGACTACGCGATCAGAACGAGTACGTCGCCGACACCCGCGGGAACGGCTGCGGGCCCACGCCGTTGTTCCACACGGCGCCGACCGGGTTGTTCCAGAAGTTGTCCGCCAGCGTCGCATCCAGCATGAGCGAGCCCAGCTTCACGCCGGCGCCCATGTTGAAGTCGAACACGTGCTGCTTGATCGTGGTCGTGGTCGTCGTCGGGGCGCCCACCTCGGTCTTGAGCGAGTAGAGCACCGCGTTCTGCGCACCGAAGCGGAGCGTCAGCCAGCTGTTGACGTGCGTCTCGATCGCCATGAACGCGTTCGGATAGAACGTCTCGTTGGCCTCCTGCTTCGGACCCGCGCCGACCGTCGACTCGGCGTGGTTGCCCACGACCTGGAGACCCAGGACGAACAGGTCATCCGAGCCGATCGACCAGTTGCCGGCGCCGCCCACCTCCCAGCCGGAGATCTTGGCGTCCGTCGGGACGGCCGCCGCGCTCACCGACGACAGGTCGAACTGGTAGATCCTCGCCACCGGCACCCACATGACGTTCGCGCCGCCCTTGACGAACGCGCGACCCGCCACCAGGTACGTGCCGCCACCGTCGTCAGCGGCCGTGCTCACCACGGCGTCGGCCGTGCCCTTGAAGCTGCGGTTCTGGAAGTCACCGGCGATCTCGACGTCGGTGTTGGGATTCAAGGCGAAGCCGAAGCCCGCGCCCAGACCCCAGACGTTGCGACCGAACGTGCCGTCACCCTCGGTCGTGCCGGCCGGCGACTCGTTCGAGATGAACGACCGGCTGTAGCGCAGACCCAGGTTGCCGCTGCCCATCTTGTGGCCCCACATGAGGTCGAGGGCCTCGCCGTTCGTGTTCGGGTCAGTGAAGCCCGGCACGCCCGTCGTGGTGACCGAGTTGCCGAACATGGACTGGCCCAGGGCGGGGCTGAACTCACGCAGGTGCAGTCCCCAGGTGCCCATACGGCCTTCCCAGAGATTGCCGAGGACCGCGCCCATGGCCTGGCCACCGACGCCAGGGCTGGTGTTGGGCTCGGCATAAATGAGGTTGCCCACGGAACTGACACCCGACACGTAGGTGAACATGCCGGTGTAGTCCTTGATGTAGTCGCCGGGCACGCCGAGGCCTGCCACGCGCGACGAGGATGCGAAAGCGACCGTGGGGATCACGACCAGCAGGCTGATGGCACTCAGGATACGGGTCATGCGGTTATGCATAAGGGTGATGCCTCCTTGCGAAAGTGGGTTTGAGCTACGACCGCGATGCCCCGGCGGCCCGGACTGGCCCGCCGGCCAACACGTTCGATCCTGTAGCCCACCTCCTTTCGCAGACTGTGCTGCTGGACATGCGAAAAGCTCCTTCTCTTCCGTGTGAAGGAGCCAGGATGTCTTGCAGGTAGAGTCTCTCGGGATCGCGAGGACCCTTTTTGCACGTCCGGCGGGGAAGTTAGGTAGACGGCCGCGGGGTGTCAAGCCCGCCATCGCCCCCGAGCCGGCCAGTTACTGACCAGACGGTAATCAACGCTTCGAGGGACGGTACCAGCCCATGAACTGGGGCTTCAGGGCGCTGTCGTATAACGGATTATCGTTCTCTACCGAGGCCACCGCTACGCGCCCCCGGCAGTGGGCGAAGTAGCCCCCGCCGAGCGCGATCCCGACGTGGCTCGCGGGCTCGCCGGGCCGGCGGAAGAACGCCAGGTCGCCAGCGCGCTCGTTCCCGGCCACGGGCCGGCTGCCGCGGCACTGGTCGCGGGCATCCCGCGGCAGGCTGACCCCCTGCTCGAGGAGCACCTGCTGAACGAAGGCGGAGCAGTCGTAGCCCGCCGGGCTCCGGCCGCCCCACAGGTAGGGCGCGCCGAGCAGCGAGGCGACCCGCGCCTCGATCGTCGGCGCCCTGCCTCCCGCGAGCGCCGAGGCCGGGAGATGGCCGCGCCGGCCGTCGGGAAGCTCCACCGCGCACCAGCCGCGCACGGCACGCGCGGCGATCAGCCGGTCGCCGAAGAAGACCGGCGATACGCTGGCGCCCGTCCCGCGGCCCGAGTGGATCACCGCCATGGGCACACCGATCCGGCCGCGGGCCATGCGGCGCCAGCGCGCGACGCGTGCCGACGAGGCCTCGACGACGCCCCAGGCGCGCACCCAGCCCGAGTAGCCGTCGGCCTCGTTCCGCACCCGGAGCCAGCCCCCGTCGCGCGATCGCGACAGCACTGCCACGGTCTCCCCCAGCAGCAGCTGCGACAGGAGCTCGGCGGCGTGCGCGGGCTCGGGACGCACGTCCAGGACGGGAAGCGAGACCACGCCGTGCGTCGGCCGGGTGGTCCTCATTCGCCCTGCGGGTTGAGCAGCGTGTAGCGGCCAAAGCCCTCGCGGTCGGCGAACACCAGCCGGCGATAGGGCTGGTTGTAGTACCAGATCTCGAGCCCGGGCTGGCCGGAGGTGGCCTGCCGCTGCTCGATCTGGTCCGCCGGGCCGTAGCGGATGTACGTGCGCCCCATGTCGGAGCGCCAGCCCGGGCCGAAGCCCAGGAAGTGCTGCTCGGCATAGCGCATGCGGCGGAAGAACTCGATCTGGAACTCGTTCCGCGGGGTCTCCGGCGTGGGGTCGCGCCGGTGCCAGAACGTGTCCCACATCGTCGCTTGCTGCTCCGGAGGCTTGCCGCGCATGGCGTCCACCTCGGAGGGGTCGGCGATGTAGGCGAGCGCCTCGAGGATCTGGTCGAACTCGCGCCCGCGCGGCGGGCCGCTCTCCTCGACGCTGAACGTGCGCGAGGTGCGCCACGCGGTTTTGCCCTCGCGCATCTCCAGCTCGAACGTGTAGTCGCCGATGAACAGCTCGCCGTGCGGCGGGCGCAGCACGATCGGCTCCGTGAACCGCTGCGCCGTGACGTTGGTGTCGCCCTGCGCCTGGGCCGAGCCGGCCTCGTCGACGACGCGCCAGCGGTAGCGGTACGGGCGCGGCCAGCTGCCGCTGCGGCGGTCGAGGAGCACCGCGCGCACGGCGATCGCGCCGGAGTTGTAGCCGAACTCGCGCGAGGGGAACGGCACGAACGATCCGGTCGAGTCCACGACGCCCAGCTCCAGGTCCGCGAAGCCCACCGGCACGGCCGAGAGGTCGCGCACCTCGAGGCGGTCGCGCACCTCGGATTGCTCGAGGGCGCGCACGTCGCGAACGCTCACGCGCACGTCGTAGCGACCGGGCGGGACCTCGAACTCGCGGCTCTCGACGAGCTGGTTGCGGTGGCTCGTCGTGGAGGCGTAGTCGGGCACCAGGACGCGCTTCTCCCACGAGTCGCCGTAGAGCCGGCGCGGTCCCTTGTCGGGCACGAGCTCGACCACGAACGCCGCCCCGGCCGAGAAGCCCTCGCCCGCCCGCTGCCAGTTGAGCTCGGGGTAGGGCACGCTCACCACGGCCTTCACCCGCGCGCGCGACGTCGAGTCCACGGCCACGGCCAGGTCCGCCGTGAACATGGGCGGGCTGATCGAGTGCAGGGAGGGCAGGTCCTGGCCGGCCGCGGCGACCGGTCTGACCCCGATCACCAGCGCGGCCGGGGCCAGGAGGAGCAGGATCACGGGCCTGCGGAGCAATGCGATCACCTTGGTATCAAACCTAGCACACCTCGCGCCGATACCACCGGTAGCGATCTCTGCTTGACGGCGACCTGTCTGGTGGTCCCCAATTCAGGGAACCCCACGACCGGGTCGGGCCGGGCCGCCCATCTTCCGGGATCCGAGGTACGCTTTCCCGAAGTGAGACCTACCGTCGTACTCCGGGCCACTCCGTGGCTCGTCCCCGCGCTGGCGATCGTGCTGTACTCACCGGCTCGCGCCACCATGCCCCCGCGCACCGGGCCGGTCGCACCCGAGATCGCCGACGCGTTCACGCGCGGGCTGCTCGACGTTCCCAACGCCGCCACCGGGCTCAAGACGAGCGGCGTGCGCGACGAGTGGTTCATCCCCATCATCCGCGTCGAGTTCACCGACAGCGCGATCGTGCACACGAAGGCGGCGCTCGAGCGCAGGTTGTTCGACTCGACGGGCGCCGAGCCCACCGGCTCGATGCTCGACTACTACCGCTGGGTCTCCGGCCGTCGCATCCGGCTGCGCGGCGAGGTCGTGGCCACCGTGCGCCTGCAGCACGACCGCTACTACTACGCGGCGGACGCCTGGGGCGTGAACGCCATCGGGTCGCCGAACAACGACTACGGCATGTTCCGCGAGGCGGTCACCGCATGCGACCCGACCGTGGACTTCTCGCGCTTCGACCTGGACGGCGACGGGTACGTCGACATGCTGTGGCTGGTGCACGCCGGGCCGGGCGGTGAGGCGACCGGCAACCGGCGTGACCTGTGGTCGATCACGTCGCGCGCCACGGCCGGCTGGAGCAACGGCTCGCCCGCGGACTGCAACGACCTCGTGCCGGGCTCGCTCACGCAGCACATGCGCATCGACCGCTTCACCGTGCTGCCGGAGCTCTCCGGGCTCCACCCGGGACAGTTGAGCGAGATCGGCGTCTTCTGCCACGAGTTCGGGCACACGCTCGGGCTCCCGGACCTCTACGACACGAGCGTGCTCGGCGGCGCGGCGAACACGGGGCCGGGCAACTGGGCGCTGATGTCGAGCGGCGCGTACGGCGGCGACGGCGCCTCGCCCGAATCCCCGTCGCACCTCGGCGCCTGGTCCATGCTGTGGCTGGGCTGGGTGAACCGCGTCCGCCCCACGCAGGACACCACGATCACACTTGCGCCGCTCGCCGACGGCACGCCATTGCTGGAATTCTGGTTCCAGGGCGAGGACTCTCCCGAGCACTTCCTGCTCGAGAACCGCGTACGCGAGAGCTTCGACCGCAAGCTCCCGAACGACGGCTTGATCGTGAACCAGGTGGACGAGGCGATGATCGGCCAGCGCATCACGTCGAACCGCATCAACACCGGGCCCACCCCCGGCATGCGCGTGCTCGAGGCCGACGGGAACTTCGATCTCTACGCCGGCTATAACCGGGGCGACGCGAGCGACCCGTTCCCCGGCAGCGCGCGCCGGACGCGCGTCGACGACCTCACGAGCCCGTCCACGCGCACGTTCACGGGCCTGCCGACGAACATCTCGATCGAGGACGTGACCCGCGTGGGCCGCAACGTGTCGTTGCGCCTGCGCGTGCGCGCGCCGGGCTGGCAGCCGCCGCGCAACGTCGCCCCGGGCGCGGGCGAGCCCGCGCTCGCATTCAGCCCCGCCGCGCGCAGCGCGGTGTCGCCCGCCGGGCGGGCCTGGATCGTCTCGAGCGAGGTCGTGGGGGCGCGGAACGCCGCGGTCGTGCGCGAGCGCCCGTGGCTCCAGCCCTGGAGTGCGCCGGAGGTCGTGGACCGCGGCATGGGCGACGCCGAGGACCCCACGATCGCGCGCTTCGAGGGCGACAATCTCGCGGTGGCCTGGATCGAACGCTCGTCCGGCCCGGGCCGGCTCTGCTTCCGCGCCCGCGTGCTCGGGCGCTGGCGCGCGGCGAAGGTGCTCCAGACCTCGGGCGGCGAGTGCTTCTCCCCGGCGATCGCGGCGGACAGGAAGGGCCGCGTCTACCTCACCTGGCTCGAGTCGATCGATGGCTCCGTGCGGCTCCGCTTCATGCAGTTCCTCTACAACGCGCCGTACGGCGTACCCACCACGGTGACGATCCCCGAGGACCTCCCGGCATCGCCGGCGATCACCGCCGCGGGCGACGGGCATGCCTACGTGGCGTGGCCCGATCGCGGCGGCGGCATCCACCAGGTCTGGGCGTGCCGGTTCAACCCCGACAGCGGCCTGTCGGCCCGGTTCCGGTTGACGCCCGTGAGTGCCTACCCGCAGCCCGCCGTGTCCGTGGCCGTGGACACCTCGGGCGTGCTCTACTCGGTGTGGCAGGTGAACCCGGGCGGCGGCGGCGAAATCCACTTCCAGCGACGCCCGTTGAGCGGCCGGCCCTCGCCGCGGGATTCCACGATCGACGCGCTCGGCAACAGCCTGCAGAGCCCGCGCATCGCGCTCGACCCGACCGGTGGGCTGCACGTGGCCTACGAACGCGCCGTGGCCAGCGGGGCCCAGGTGCGGTACAAACGGTGGCGGCCGGGGCTCGGCTGGGACGTGCGCGCCACCGAGGTCTCGGACGGGAGCGACCTGAATGCGAGCGGGATCAACCTGCTGCCCACCTCGTCGGGGAACGTGGACGTGATCTGGATCGGGTACGACGGCAACACGCAGCGACTGCGCGAGCGTCTCCGGCTGCTCGACGGCGGGCTCGTGACCGATGTCGACCCGCCCCCGGTGCCGCCCGAACTCGCGCTCGCGGTCGGGCCCAACCCGCTGCGCGCCGGTCAGCCGCTGGAGCTCCGTGGCGGGGCGATCGCCGAGGGCGACTGGGTCGAGCTCGTGGACGCCGCCGGACGCCGGGTGGCGTCGGCGCGCGCCGACGAGGCCGGCCACGTGCGGCTCGACCCGCAGGCCACCCGCTCACTCGCCGCGGGCCTCTACTTCGCCCGCGTTCGCGGCGGCACCGCGCGCGGCCGCCTGGTGGTGCTCCGCTGATCCTCGGCGCGCCGGCAGGGATGCTGGTCGCGTCGCTGATGCTCGGCGGGCTGCTGCCGATGAACGCCCGCACGCGCGAGCAATGGGCCCCGAGCGGAGCGTTCCGCATGCCCGTGGGCGACCCCTACCAGGTCTACGAGGATCGCCCGCGCACGCCGGGCCCGTTCTTCATCGTGCGCGGCGTCGCCTGGGAGGGCGAGCGGGCCTCGCACCAGGGCGCCGACCTGGGCTCCGGCAGCGCCGGCGCGCTGGTGCGCGCGGCGGGCGCGGGCGTCGTGGTGTCGGTGCAGGACCACGGCGAGCACGGTGGCTACGGCACGCACGTGGTGCTGGCGCACCGGCTGCCGGAGGGCGTGCTCGCCTACACCGTGTACGCCCACCTGCGCGAGTACTCCCCGCGCGTGAAAGCCGGCCAGTGCGTGCAGGCCGGCCAGGTGCTCGGCCGCGTCGGCGAGACCGGCCACGCGACCGGCCCGCACCTCCATTTCGAGGTGCGCGTCGCGCGCGACCCGGATGAGCGCTGGGAGTTCGCGCGCGTCGAGGACCCGCTCGCGTTCGTGGACGCGCGCCTCCCGACCTATCGCGCGGACACGACGGGCTTCGAGGCGTGCTTCGAGTGGGCCGAGTGCGCGGGGCTCGTGGCCCCGGGCGCGCGCGCCGAGGACGAGCTCACGCACGAGGCATGGTGGCGCATGATCGCGGCCGCCGTGCGCGGGCCGACGCTCGACCCGGCGCTCGCGCCGCTCGACCTGCGCGACTCGCTGGTGGCGGCGAGCATGCTGTGGGCGGGCGGCCAGCACACGAGCAGCTCGCCGAAACAGGAGATCGAATGGTCCGAGCTGGCGCACGACCTGGGCCGGGCGCGCGCGATCGGCGTGCGCACGGGCCCGGCACCCCTGCGGCGTTCGCTCCACCGCGCGGCGTGCGCCGTGACGTTCGGAACGCCGGCCCCCGCCGCGCACGTGAGCGCGCTCATCGCGCGCGAGGGACGCCCCACGCTGGGCGAGGCGGTGATGCTGTTCGCGGACCTCGCCGGCCCGGCACCCGAGCCCGCCAAGCCCGCAGCCAAGAAGCCGGTGGCGCCCCCGACGCGCGCGCTGGCCGGCACGGTGACGAAACAGGTGCCGGGCGACTCGCTCCACCGCGCGACGACCGCGACCGCCGCGCGCCGCGACACCGCGACCGGCAAGGCTCGCAAGGCGCCGCCGTCCGCGACGGCGCACCGGGACACCCTGACCGGCAAGCCTCGCAAGGTGCCTGCGACCGCGACCGCGCACCGGGACACCCTGACCGGCAAAGCTCGCAAGGTGCCTGCGACCGCGACCGCGCACCGGGACACCCTGACCGGCAAAGCTCGCAAGGCGCCGACGAGCGCCACCGCGCAGCGGGACAGCATCACCGCCAGGCCGAAGAAACCGCCCGCCACCGCGACCGCGCACCGTGACTCGATCGGCGGCAAGGCGCGGCGGGACAGTGTTCGCGCGGCGCCGCCCGCGGGCCCCACCACCTCGGCGGCCGACACCTCGTCCTAGGCCTCTTGACGCTCGGCGCGCGCGGGTGGCAATGTGCCGCGCGTTCGAAGGGGAAGCCCCGGCGGAAGACCGTGGCGCGGGCGAGCGCTCGCGGCGCCACTCCGCCGGGGCTTCGCCGTTCCGGCGCCCGGGCGCGGGCCAACGGAGGTGCGGTGGCGGAGTCGACGAAGAAACCCGGGTATCGCGACACGCTCAACATGCCCGAGACGGCGTTCCCGATGAAGGCCGACCTCGCGCGCCGCGAGCCCGAGCGGCTGGAGCAATGGAAGCAGGCCACCGCCTACGCCCGGCTGCGCGAGCGCCGCAAGGGAAGGCCGCTGTGGCTGCTCCACGACGGGCCGCCCTACTCGAACAACCACCTCCACATGGGAACGGCGGCGAACAAGATCTGGAAGGACGCCGCCGTGCGCCAGGCCTCGCTCCTGGGTTTCGACGCGCCGTACGTGCCGGGCTGGGACAACCACGGCATGCCGATCGAGATGCAGGTGGGCCGCGAGTTCGCGGAGAAGAAGCACAAGCCGTCGCGGCTCGAGCTGCGTCGTGCCTGCCGCGCCTACGCGACGAAGTGGATCGACATCCAGCGCGAGGAGTTCATCCGGCTCGGCGGCTGGGGCGACTGGCACCGGCCCTACCTCACCATGGCGCCCGCGTTCGAGGCCGAGATATTGGAGACGCTGTCGAAGCTCAACGACCGCGGCTTCATCCAGCGCGGCAAGCGGGCGATCCACTGGTGCCCCACCGACCGCACGGCGCTGGCGATGGCGGAGATCGAGTACGCCGACGTGCCGAGCCCGAGCCTGTTCGTGCGCTTCCCGCTCAAGACCGACGCGCCCCCCGGGGCGCTCAAGGACTTCAAGGGCGTGCACGCCATCGCGTGGACCACGACGCCGTGGACGCTGCCGGCGAACCTGGGGCTCATGGTGGATCCCAAGGCCAGCTACGTCGTGGCGCGCACCGGCGACGAGCTCGTGCTCGTGGCGCGCGATCGGCTCGCGGCGGTCGCCGAGCGGCTGGGCGCGCCGCTCGAGCCGGTCACGACCTTCCCGGGGTCGAGCCTCGTGGGCGCGATCTTCCGCGCACCGTTCGGCAACGACTCGCGCGTCGTCGACGGCACGCCGTACGTGGACCTCTCGGACGGCACGGGGATCGTCCACACCGCACCTGGTCATGGCGCCGAGGACTTCGCCGTGGGCGCGCGCAACGGCCTCCCCGCCTATTGCCCGGTGGACGAAGCCGGGCGGTTCACGAGCGAGGTGGCCCACTTCGCCGGGCGGAGCGTGCTGGACGTGAACGACGACATCGTCGCGTGGCTGCGCACGCAGGGGCTGCTGCTCCACGCCTGGAACTTCACGCACAGCTACCCGCACTGCTGGCGCTGCCGGAAGCCGGTGATCTTCCGCGCCACGGACCAGTGGTTCATGATCGTGGACCACGACGGCCACCGCGACCGCTGCCTCGACCGCCTCGAGAACGCGGTGCGCTGGGACCCGCCGAGCTCGAAGAACCGCATCCGCGAGGCGGTGAAGAACCGCCCCGACTGGTGCCTATCGCGCCAGCGCAGCTGGGGCGTCGGGATCCCGGGGCTCTACTGCGAGGCGTGCGGCGCGGCGACGCTCGACCGCCGCGTGCTCGAGCGCGCGGCGCAGCGCACGCGCGAGGCGGACTCCGACAGCTGGTACGAGCGGCCGGTCGAGGAGTTCCTGCCGGCGGGCTTCACGTGTCCCGCGTGCGGAAAGCCGGGCCCGTTCCGGAAGGAAGAGGACGTGCTGGACGTGTGGTTCGACTCGGGGAGCACGCACCGCGCGATCCAGGTCTCCCACCCCGAGCTCGGCCCGGCATGGGATCGCGCGCGCAAGGACCGCGCGGAGGTCCTCTACTTCGAGGGCCCCGACCAGCATCGCGGCTGGTTCAACTCCTCGCTCATGGTCGGCGTCGGCGTCGAGCGCGAGGCGCCGTTCACGCTCGTCGCCACGCACGGCTGGGTGCTGGATGCGGCCGGGCGCGCCATGCACAAGTCGCTCGGCAACGTCGTGAGCCCGCTGACGCTGATCGAGAAGTACGGCGCGGACGTGGTGCGCTGGTGGGCGCTCGCCACCGACTGGCGCGGCGACGTGCGCGTGGGTGACGAGATCCTGCAGCGCGTGGCCGACGCGTATCGCAAGGTCCGCAACACGCTCCGGTTCCTGCTCGGGAACCTCGCCGACTTCTCCCCCGCCGACGCCCTGCCGGAGGCGAAGCTGCTGCGCACCGACGCCGCGTTCGCCGACCATCTCACCGCGCGGCTCGCCCGCGTGCGCGCGGAGTGGACCGCGCTCCAGTTCCACCGCGCGCTCGACCAGGTGCTCGACCTGTGCACGGTCGACCTGTCCGCCGTGTTCCTGGACCTGGCGAAGGACCGGCTGTACACGCTCGCGCCGGCCGACCCGGCCCGCCGCTCGGCGCAGACCGTGCTCTGGCAGGCGCTCCACGACCTGACGCTCGCGGTCTCGCCCGCGCTCGTGTTCACCGCCGAGGAGGCGTGGCTCTCCCACCCGGGCCTCGTGGCCGAGTGCGAGAGCGTGCACTTCGCCGAGTGGCCGAAGCGTGCGGAGACGGGACGCACGAGCGACGAGTGGCTGTTCCTGCGCGAGGTGCGCGACACGGTGAACGCCGCGCTCGAGCCGCTGCGCGCGGCGAAGACGCTGGCCACGACCGCGGAGGCCGAGGTCACGCTCACGGCGCCGCGCGCGTGGACCGACCGGCTCGCGGCCTACGGCGACGAGCTGCCGGCGCTGCTCATCGTCGCCGCCGCCGAGCTGCAGCCGGCTCCCGATGGTGCGGCTCCGAGTGTCGCGGTGAGGCGCACGTCACGCGCCAAGTGCGACCGCTGCTGGATGTACCGCGCCGACGTGGGCCACGATCCGTCGCAGCCGGGCCTGTGCTCGAGCTGCACCACGGCGCTCGCCGCGAGGGCCTGAGCGCTCAGCGTCCGCCGGAGTCCAGGCGCAGTTCCGCCTGGGGCGGGTAGCGGTGCTTCAGGCGCTGGATCAGCGCCTTGAACGCCGGCGCGTCCCCCAACAGGGGCACGCGGTCGGTGTCGATCTCCAGCACCTCCCCCTGGAGCCTCGCCCGCGCCATCCAGTCGTCGTAGGCGGCATTGAGCCGCTGGATGTAGTCGATGCCGATCGTCTTCTCGCTCTCGCGCCCCCGCTTGGCGATACGTTCCATCAGCGTCTCCGGGCTCGCCTTCAAGTAAACGATGAGGTCCGGGGGGCGGAGGAACCCCACCATGCAGTGGAACAGGGCGACGTAGTTCCGGTAGTCCACGTCGGTCATCGAACCCTGTTGCCACAAAGTCTTGGCGAAGATCTCGCAGTCCTCGTAGATCGTCCGGTCCTGGATGAACGGCAGCTGGCTCTTGCCGATCTCCACCTGGGCCTTGAAGCGCTCGCCCAGGAAGTAGATCTGCAGGTGGAAACTCCAGCGCGGCATGTCCTTGTAGAAGGGGTCCAGGTACGGGTTCTGGATCACCGGCTCGTAGTGCGCGGCCCAGCCCAGCTCCTGCGACAGGCGGTTCGTGAGCTGCGTCTTGCCCACGCCGATGTTGCCGGCGATCGCCAGGAAGAATCCGCCGTTCATACGCTTGCTGACCCGTTTCCGGCGCTTTTCACAGACTTTCCAACCGGCGCGCGTATCGTAACCGTTTCCGGACTTCTGTCCCCGCGAATCGTGCGATGCTCGGTCCGTCGCTCGCGATGGGATCGCGCCCGAAACAAAATGCGAACCCGAAGCAGTCCGCGAGCGTCGGTAGCATCGAGAGCTTCAGCGCCGCCAGAGCTTGGGGGGCGAGTTCGAAGAACCTCGCGTGCGGCCCGCGACTCCGAGAACGACACCCCCCATTTCGTCGAGACCCCGCCCGGCACTTTCGGGCGGGGTTCTCGCTTCCGGCCCGGCGGCTACTCATCGGTGTCCTCGACGGACCCGCCGCGCCGGTAGCGCGCCGCGTCGAGTCCGTGCTTGCGCAGCAGGTCGTGGAGCGTGGGGCGGCTGATACCGATGTCGCGCGCGGCGCGCGTGACGTTGCCGGCATTGCGCGTGAGCGCGTCCACGAGCAGCCGCAGCTCGGCTTCGTCGCGGGCCGCCTGCAGCGTCGGCAGCGGCTCGGTGCTGCCGCCGGCCGACTCGAGGCCCAGGTCCTCGGGACGCAGGTACGCGTCCACGCCGAGGATGACCGCGCGCTGGACCAGGTTCTCGAGCTCGCGCACGTTCCCCGGCCAGGGGTAGGCGAGGAGCGCGCGCAGCGCCGCCTGCGTGAAGCCCTTCAGCTTGCGCTTGTGCTGGCGGCTGTAGAACTCGAGGAAGTACTCGGCGAGCAGCCGCAGGTCGTCGCCGCGCTCGCGCAGCGCCGGCACCTGGATCGTGATCACGCCGAGCCGGTAGAACAGGTCCTCGCGGAACTTGCCCTCGGCGATCATCGCCTTCAGGTCGCGGTTCGTGGCGGCGACGACGCGCGCGTCGACGCGGATCGGGTCGCGGCCGCCGATCCGCTCCACCTTGTGATCCTGCAGGAAGCGCAGCAGCTTCACTTGGAGATGCAGCGGCACCTCGCCGATCTCGTCCAGGAACAGCGTGCCGCGGTCGGCGAGCTGGAACTTGCCCTCCTTCGTGCGGTGGGCGTCGGTGAACGACCCGCGCTCGTGGCCGAACAGCTCGGACTCGAGCAGGTTCTCCGGGATCGCGCCGCAGTTGATGGGCACGAACGGTTGCTCGCGCCGCGGGCCCGCTTCGTGGATCGCGTTCGCGACCAGCTCCTTGCCGGTGCCGTTCTCGCCGAGCACGAGCACGGTCACGTCGGTGCCGGAGACCCGCTGGATGAGCTGGTAGACGCGCTTCATGGCGTCCGACTCGCCCACGAGCCGGTGGTAGCGCCGGCGCGGCGCGATGCCGCCGGGCTGCGCCAGCTCGAGGTTCCGGATGTGCACGGCGCGCCGCAGGATGACGCGTAGCTCGTCCAGCTCGATCGGTTTTGCGTACCAGTCCACGGCGCCGCGGCGGATCGAGGTGATCGCGTTCTCGCGGCTGTCGTTGCCGGTGACCATGATGACCTTCGTGAGCGGGTGTCGCTCGACGATCTCGTCCAGGAGGTCCAGTCCCTCGGGGCCGGCGCTCGGCGGCCCGAGCGTCACGTCCAGCGTGACGATGCTGGGCTTCTCGTCGCGCATCATGCGCCGTGCTTCGTCCATGGTGGCCGCGGTGAACACCTCGTACTCCCCCGCGAGCCCCCAGCGGAGCTGGTTCAGGATGCTCTCCTCGTCGTCGACGATGAGGATCTTCTCCAGGCTCACGCCCCCTCCTTCACGGCCGGCGCCACGCCCGCGGGACCCCCGGCGGGCAGCCGGACGGTGAACATCGTGCCTTCGCCCGGCCGACTGCGCGCGTCGATCGTGCCGCCGTGAGCTTCCACGATGCCACGGCATTGCGCCAACCCGACGCCGAGTCCGCCCTTCTTCGTCGTCGAGAACGGCTTGAACAGCTTCGTGCGGATGAACTCCTCGCTCATGCCGCGGCCGGTGTCGCTGACCTCGATCACCGCCTCGTTCGAGCCGTCGGCGCCGGTGACGCTGATCGCGCGCACGCCGATGCGGCCGCTGCCGCCGAGCGCCTCGCGCGCGTTGACGAGCAGGTTCACGAGCACGCGGCCGATCTGCACGCGGTCGAGCACCGCCTGCGCGCCCTCGGGCACGGTCACCTCGACCTCGAGCCCGGGGCCGGGACCGAGCGCCAGGCCGCTCTCGACGAGCGCATCCGAGACCAGGTCGCGGAGCAGGCAGGGGGCGAGCTGCGGCGCCGGCGGTGAGGACACGCCCGACACCTGCGACATGAGCTCGCGCAGCGAGCGCACGGTGCGCTCCACCACCGCCATGGCGTCGCGCTGGAACTCGGGATTGCCCATGTGCCGGCGCGCGTTGTCGACGACCAGCGCCAGCCCCGAGACGTGGTTCTTCATGTCGTGGAGCACGAAGCTCGACAGCCGCTGTAACGATTCGAGCTGGCGCGCCTCGGCGATGCGCTCGGCCTGGCGCGAGAACCACAGCGCCGAGGCGAGCTGGCGCGACATCGCCGCCAGGAACTCGAGATCCTCGTCCGTCCACGCCTCGTCGCCGCGCTTCTGGCCGAGCCACAGCAGCGCCACGACCGGCTCCTCGACCGCGAGCGGCGCGCACACGGCGGCGCCGAGCGAGAGGCGCAGGAGCTTGCTCGCCTCGACGCCGGCGGAGAGCTCGGGGTCGAGGCCGCGGTCCGAGAACAGCACCGGCCAGCGCTCGCGATCGAACCAGCGCACCACCGGGTGCGTGGCCTCGAGCGTGGTCGGCGAGCCGGACGGCCCGTGCAGCAGCCGGAACGCCCCCGCGGGGTCCTCCCGGAAGTGCACCGCGATGTGGTCGGCGTTGAAGATGTCGCGCGTCAGGGACTCGATCTGCCGGCACACTTCCTCGGGCGAGGACGCGGGCGACAGCGCGCGGCTCACCCGTCCCCACTCGCGCCGGTAGTCGTAGCGGTAGGCGTAGAAGTTGCGGTCCACGAACCGGCGGATGGCGCGGCCGGTCGCAGGCTGCAGCATGAGCAGCAGCGCACCGCCGGCCACGAACACCAGGAAGCTCACCATGACCCAGACGCGGACCGAGTTCGACATCGCCGGCAGCAGCCGCGAGATGCCGAACGTCACCACCAGGAACGCGATCGCGAGCGTGATCGAGACCGACGAGTAGTAGACGACCGGCCGGCCCACCGGCACGCTCATGTCGCGCAGCCGGCGGCGCGCGAGCGCCAGCGCCGCGGCCGAGCCCGAGACGAACAGCAGCGGCGAGGCCGCGGCGAGCCAGCTCGAGTGCACGCGGCCCTGGAGCACGCCCGCCGAGACCACGAGCAGCTCGGTCAGGACCGCGACCAGGATGGAAAGGAAGAGCCCGCCGAGCCGGCGCTGGCTCGACGCCGGGGCGGCGCGCAGCATGCCCTCCATGTTGAGGAGCACGAGCAGCATCGTGACCGCGAGGTAGCCCAGGTATGCCTTGCCGAGCGGCCCGAGCTGGACCACCGCGCCATCGGGCGTCATCTCCACCGAGGCCAGCACCAGCGACGAGCGGGCGAGCACGAACAGCAGGACGCAGGTGACGAGCGAGAGCGCGAGCGGTGCGCCCGCCTCGCGGAGCTGCCGGCGCGGCTCCGGCCGGCCGAGCAGCACCGAGAGCGAGAGCCAGAGCCAGCTCAGCAGCGCCGAGACGCGCGCGAGGTAGTCGGCCCACACGTGCGCGCCGTCGGCCGTGGTCGCACGTAGGAGCCCGAGCGCGCCCGCCTGGAGCGCGCCCAAAGCCAGAAATGCCGAGGCGAAGAGCAGCGTGATCATCCACTGCCCGCGCTGGAGCAGCGCGATCAGCCCGATCGCGGTGAGGAGCATCGCGCTCGCCGACGTGGCGGCCTGCTGCACCGACGGCGTCCACAGCGGGTTCATCGCGCGCCCTCTTTGGCCGGACCCGGCTCCGCCGGGTGCACCGCCGCGCGGTACTCCGGCACCACGTCGAGCAACGCGCGCCGGATCGCCGCCGGGTCGCCGTGCACCGCGACGCGCTCCAGCTCGGCCACCTGCGCCCTGAGCGCCGGCTCGTCCTCGGCCGGCAGGTCCCAGGTCAGGATGCGTTCGCGGCGAGTCATCCGCACCTGCTCGTCCTGCGTGTGGAGCTCCTCGTGCAGCTTCTCGCCCGGGCGCAGCCCGATGAACTGGATCTCCACGTCCTCGCCCTCACGCAGGCCCGCGAGCCGGATCATCTGTCGAGCCACGTCCACGATACGCACGGGCTCGCCCATGTCGAGCAGGAACACCTCGCCCCCACGCCCCATGGCCGCGGCCTGGAGCACGAGCCGCACCGCCTCGGGGATGGTCATGAAGTAGCGCGTCGCCTCCGGGTGCGTCACCGTGAGCGGCCCGCCGCGCTCGAGCTGGCGCTGGAACAGCGGCACCACCGAGCCCTCGCTGCCGAGCACGTTGCCGAAACGCACCGCGCAGTAGACGCCATGGCCGCGGCGCGAGGCCGCCTGCACCAGCCGCTCGCAGACGCGCTTCGACGCCCCCATCACGCTCGTCGGCAGCACCGCCTTGTCGGTCGAGAGCAGCACGAAGTGGGCGACGCCGTGGCGATCGGCGGCGTCGACCAGCAGCCGCGTGCCGGTGACGTTGTTGAGCACCGCCTCGCGGGGGGCTTCCTCGAGCAGCGGCACGTGCTTGTGCGCCGCCGCGTGCAGCACCACCTGGGGTCGATGCGCGGCGAACAACGCCTCGAGTCCCACGGCATCGCAGAGGTCGCCCACGACCGCGCGCACGGGGAAGTCGCAGGCCGCCACGGCCAGCTCGCGGTGGATGAAGTAGAGCCCGTTCTCGGCGTGGTCCAGCAGCACCAGCTCCGCCGGCGCGAAGCGCGCCACCTGGCGCGACAGCTCGGCGCCGATCGAGCCCCCCGCGCCGGTGACGAGGACTCTTCGCCCGCGAAGGAACGCCCCGACGTCCTCGTCCGCTTCGGCCAGCGCTGCACGTCCCAACAAGTCCTCGAGCCGGATGTCGCGCACGCGCGCGAGCGTCAGCCGGCGGCCCGGCGGCAGCTCGCTCATCGCCGGCACGGTCTTGAGCCGCACGCCCGCCGCGCGGCACGCCTCGACCACCTCGCGCATCCAGCGGCCCGGGAGCGCCTGGTCGGCGACGACCGCAGCCTCCGGTCGCTGTTCGCGCAGCACGCGCGCGAGGTCGGCGAGCGTGCCGAACACGCGCAGGCCCTCGATCAGGTGGCCGGTGAGCCGCGGGTCGGGATCCACGAAGCCGACCGGCTGGAGCGACTCCTCGCCCGACCGGTTCCGCCGCATCTCCTGGACGAGCCCCACGGCCGCGTGGTCGGCGCCGATCACGAGCGTGCGCAGCTCGCGCGCGCCGCTGCCGCCGAGCACGCGCTCGCGCCACAACCGCCACGCGAGCCGAGCGCTGCCCATGAGCACCAGCTCCCACAGCCAGACGAGCACGGCGAGCGAGCGTGGGAGCGCGGGGAACCCGCCCGCGGCGGGTCCGGGCCCGATCGCGGTGACGAGCCCCCACGCCGCGGCGGAGAGCGAGACGCCGCGCGCGATCTGGAACACGGTCGCGGTGCCGGCGTAGCGCCACAGGCCGTGGTAGAGCCCGGCGACCCAGAACGCCGCCAGCGACGCCAGCGTGAACGCCGGCGCGACGCGCGCCCACGCCGCCAGCGATTCACCCGGGATGCGGCCGTCGAAGCGCAGCAGCAGCGCCAGCCCGACCGCGACGTGCACGAGCGCCACGTAGCCCGCCGTGAGCACGATCGTGCGCGGCGCCTTGCGCAGGTTCATCGCGGCGCCAGCTTGCGCGCACGACGCGACGGCTCCGGCGCGTGGCGCCGGAGCCGCGAGGCTGAAGCTGGTAGCGCTACGGGGATTCGAACCCCGGTTTGATGGCTGAGAACCACCCGTCCTGGACCCCTAGACGATAGCGCCACAGAGTCTCGACCCGGAGATAATGTCTGGCTGCCCGGCAAGGATTCGAACCTCGACTAACAGGGCCAGAACCTGTCGTGCTACCGTTACACTACCGGGCAGTCGAGGCCGCGCAATCTATCCGCTGGGCCCCTCGCTCTGCAAGTGCTGTCGGGCGATGCTTCTAGGCCCGCGCCGCGAGCGGCGACTCGACCCGCCAGCGCTCCGCGGCTGCCCTGAGCCGTGACACCACGCGCTCACGCCCGAGCAGCCACATCACCTCGAAGATCCCCGGCGCCGCCTTGCGGCCCGTGAGCGCCACGCGCGCCGGCGCGATCACCTCGCCGGCCTTGACGCCGAGGTCGTTCGCGAACGCGCGCGTCGTGGCCTCGAGGGATTCGAGCGTCCACGCGGCGAGCGCCGCCACGCGATCGGCGAGCGCCACGAGCCGCGCGTCCGCGCCCGGCTTCGCGAGCAGCTCCGCCCACGCGTCCGGCTCCATCGCCGGCGCGTCCACGAGCGCGAACGCGCCGACGTCGGCGGCGTCCGCGAGCGTCTTGAGCCTGTCGCCGAGCGTGCGCACGAACGCGCGCCGCCACTCGTCGTTCCGTCCGGAGAGGTCGTGGCCGTGCCGCTCGAGCCATGCGCACACGCGGCGCGTGCGCTCCGCCTCGTCGAGGTGCTTCACGTGCTGGGCGTTGATCCACTCCAGCTTCTGCGTGTCGAACACGGCCGGGTTCGGGCCCACGCGGTCCAGGCGGAACACGCGTTCGAGCTCCGCGAGCGTGAAGATCTCGGTCTTCCCGTCCAGCGCCCAGCCGAGCAGCGCGAGGAAGTTGACCATGCCCTCGGGCAAGATCCCCAGATCGCCGAACGCTTCGACGCTGGTCGCGCCGTGGCGCTTGCTGAGCCGCTTGCCGTCCGGGCCGAGGATCATGCTCGCGTGCGCGAACACCGGCGGCTCGGCCGCGAACGCCTGGTAGATCAGGATCTGTCGCGGCGTGTTCGAGATGTGGTCATCGCCGCGGATCACATGGGTGATGCGCATGTGAATGTCGTCGACGACGCAGGCGAAGTTGTACGTCGGCCAGCCGTCGGCGCGGACGAGCACGAAGTCGTCGAGCACGTCGCTCTGGAACGCGATCCGACCGCGCACGACGTCGGTCCATGACAGCTCGCGACCCGGGGGAACCGAGAACCGCAGCGCCGGTGTCTCGCCCGCGGCGCGGCGCTTTACACGCTCGGCATTGGAGAGGTTGCGACAGCGGCCGTCGTAGCGCGGGTCCTCGCCGCGCGCGAGCTGCTGCTCGCGGCGCTGCTCGAGCTCGGCCGGCGTGCAGAAGCACGGGTAGGCGTGGCCCTGCTCCTCGAGCCGGCGCGCGGCCTCCGCGTAGAGTGCGCGCCGCTCGCCCTGGAAGTAGGGCCCGCACTCTCCTCCCACCCCGGGCCCTTCGTCCCACGCCAGGCCGAGCCACGCGAGGCCATCCAAGATCGCGCGCGTCGATTCCTCGGTCGAGCGCTCGGTGTCCGTGTCCTCGATGCGCAGCACGAACACGCCGCCGGTCGCGCGCGCGTGGAGGTAGTTGTAGAGCGCCGTGCGCGCGCCGCCGACGTGCAGGAAGCCGGTCGGGCTGGGCGCGAAGCGGACGCGGACGGCGGGACTCGCGGAGTGGGCCATGTCGCGCCGAGTCGTACACGCGCGGCGCGAGCGGGGTCAAGGACGCCGGGCGAAGAACGCGCCGGGCGGGCACCCCGAAGGGAGCCCGCCCGGACGACATGCCACGCTGCGACGCGGGCGACCCGCGCCTACTGCAACACCACCAGCTTGTGTGAGACGCTCTTGCCCGCGAGCGTGAAGCGCACGAAGTACACGCCGCCGTCCACCGGCCGGCCCCGCTCGTCGCGCAGGTCCCACTTGAGGCTGAAGCGGCCGACGGGTGCGAGCCCGCTGTCCACGCGCTTCACGCGACGACCCGACAGGTCGAAGATCGACAAGTCGTACTCGCCGCCGGCCATCGTGCTCGGCACCGCGAAGTCCAGGAGAGCGGTGCTCTTGCCCACGCGCAGCGGGTTCGGCGCCGGCGGCGCGAACTCGAGCGTGCGCACCGCGGCCGGACCGGCGCCCGGGCCGTCGTCGACACCGACGAACAGCGGCGCGCTGGCGTAGCCCGTGCGGCGCGCGTCGTGGTGGAACTGGGGCCAGGGCGGCGTCTTCCCGGGCGAGAACAGGAAGTCGTAGTCCCAGATGTAGATGTTCTTGTCCCAGCCGGCGAGCACGATCTCGGTCTTGCCGTCCTTGTCGACGTCGGCCAGCGCCGGCGTGCCGCGGATCTCGCCCGCGAGCTGGATCGGGAAGCCCGGGAGCACGCTGGCGTTGGCGCCCGAGAACGCCGTCAGCTGGCCCTCCTCGCCGCCGCACACGATGTCGTTGAAGCCGTCACCGTTGATGTCGGCCACGACCGGGCTCGATTCCGACGCGCTGGACGTAGCCACCGCGAAGCGCACGTTGTTCCACGGCGCCAGGATCGTGCCGTTGCGGTTGTACACGTAGACGCCGCCGTTCGTGCCGAGGTGGACAACGTCGAGGAAGCCATCGTTGTTCATGTCGGCGAGCGCCGGCGACGGCGAGCGGCTCACGCCGCCACAGCGGGCGAGCACCGGCCAACCTGCGCGGCGCTTGCCGTCCACGTTCAGCACGTAGAGCGAGTCGTTCGTGCTCGAGAACACGATCTCGGGCGTCGGATCCCCGGGGCCATCGAGATAGCCGATCGCCGGCGAGGAGACGATGCCGCCGTTCGTCTGGAACGGGAAGCCGGGCACGTTCACGCCGGTCGACTTCCAGGCGTAGAGCTTGCCGTCCGTGCCGCTGACGATGATCTCCGGCAGGCCATCGCCGTCGAGATCCGCGAGCGCGGGCGTACTGATGTTGTAGGCCGAGCCCATGACCTTGAACACGCCCTTCGTCGCCGGGACCGCGTCGCCGTCCATCCACTCCAGCCCGTTGTCGCGCACGATGTAGACGCGCTTCTCGGTGTTGACGCCCGAGACGAACACCATCTCCATGTGGCCGTCGCCGTTCAGGTCGCCGATCGCGGCGGAGCCCCACAGGTTGTCGCCGACCACGAACGGGAAGCCCGGGCGCGACTGGCCGTTCTTGTCGAACACGTAGAGCGCGGTCGAATCCCACGACGGCGCGATGAACGACATGCCCTCGCCGGGCGCGAGCACGCTCATCGAGGGACCGGCGGCGAAATAGGCCCCGCGCGTCGAGAAGTCGCCCAGCGTCGCGCCCTGGCCGTCGGCGTCCACGGGCGTGGAGCCGTCGGCGTTGATCACGTACAGCACCTCGGAGCCCGCGGCGATCGTGGCCATGTTCGTCGAGTACGCGAACTCCACCGCCACCGACGACGGCGTCGTGCCGTTCGTCGGCACCGGGAAGATGGCGTGGTGCGGCGGATTCGTGCTGACGCCGACGGTGTTGAAGAAGGTCGACTCGTTGCCCGAGGAATCCACGGCGCTGACGCGATAGAAGAACTTCGTGAGCGGCGTCAGCGCCTCGTCGTGGAAATAGGCGATGCGGTCGGTCGGGACCGGGTTCACCTTGGTGAACGGTCCGCCCGAGCTCGTGCTCCGGTAGATGTTGTAGCCCGTGAGATCGGGTTCGGGGTTCGGGTCCCAGGTGAGCTTCACGGCGTCGGCCTCACCCGATGCGGCGAGGTTGAACGGCGGGACGGGGAACGTGAGGTCCAGCGTCTGCACGTCCCGGACCTGGAGCGCGTCGCGGAGCTCGAGCTGGAACTGCGCCCCGTCGGCGTTGACGCTGAACACGAACGCGTCTCCCAGCCCCGTCGAGTAGGGCGGGATGTCGCCGATCGTGACCACGCTGTCCGTCACCGTGGCCGAACCGTTGAGCGAGCGCAGCTTCGCGGTCACGCCGCGCGCCACGCCGCTGCCCCGGTTGCGCACGTGCAGCGCGTACGTGGCCGTCTCCCCGGTCGTCGGCCGGCCGTTGTTGTTGCCGGGAGACTCGGTGATGACCTGCTCGTAGTGGCGCAGCTCGGGCGCGCGCACGGTGATCTGGAACGCCTCCTGCCAACTCCGGCTGCCGTCCCACAGCGTCAGCGTGAACGGCACCTCGCGCTGGTCGGGGACGTTCGCCGGCAGTGAGATGCGGAACGGGGTCACCGGGTTGCCGGTGGCGCCGGCCGCGATCGCGCCGTACGTGCCGTCGCCGTTCAGCAGCGTGATGAACGGGTCGCTGGTCGCGGCGGTGGCGAGCACCGGGCCGTTCGTCGAAGCGCCGCCGCGATTGCGCAGCGCCACGCGCAGGTCCACGGTCTCGCCCGCGTCGGCGAAGCCGTCGCTGTTGCCGGTCGTGCCGCCGACGTTGTCGTCGTCGATGCTCACGGCCGCCTCCGAGACCGCCGGCGCCGCCGCCGCGGTGACGTTCAACGTGGCCTGGAACGGCTTGGCGTTGTACGCGGTCACGGTGAGCGTGAACGCGCCCGTGGAGTCGGGCCGGAACGGCAGCGTCACCGTGCCCGCGCCGTTCGTGAGCCCGGTGCGGAAGTCGTCCCCCGCCTTGTAGGCGGTCACCCGGGCGTTGGCGACCGGGCTGCCCCCGCTCGTGACGCTCACGGCCAGCGTCGTGTCCCCGAGTGCGTACGAACCCGGTGCGCCCACCGCGATCGTGCGCCAGTGGCCGTTGTACATGTGCAGCTCGGGGTCGCCGAGCTCGAGCAGCGTCAGCTGCGTCCAGCGGTTGACGCCGTCGTAGTACGAAAACGCCACGAACGGCAGCTTCTGCCGCGCCTGCAGCTCGCCGATCGCCGAGACGCTGTCCTCGAAGAACAACCGGAAGTACTCCTGCTGGTAGGCGCGACCCGCGGTCGGGAAGTCGAACCGCGTCGAACCGATCACCGTGACCGCGCCGCCGTTCGGGTTCTTGAGGAACGCCTCGCCGATGCAGGGGAAATCGATCGCGCTCGACGTGCAGTCGATGGCGTAGAGGTTGAAGACCTTGTTGCCGTTCGTGAGCGAGGACGCGTCGGCGTTGACCATCGTCACGTCGCCCACCGACATCGAGTTGCGATAGCCGTGCCCGACGTGCAGCGCGAGGCCGGGGCCGTCATTGAGCTCCGCCATCACCGAGGCCCTGGACTCGGGCAGGGCACCCGGGCGGTAGGCCGCGCCCGTGTAGTTCTCGTAGAGCCGCGTGACGGTCACGTCGGGGTTCTGGTCGGTGTACGGCAGGATGTCCTCTGCCATCTGCGCGCCGTCCAGGTCGATCGGGCCGCCGAGGTACGGCTGCGGGAACAGCACCTCGGCGAACAGCAGCCAGTCCGCGGTGTAGCTCGGCGCCGGCGTCTTCTCGTAGGTGAGCGTCTTGCCGACGAACACCTGCGCTTCCCCGACCGTGGACACCGTGGCGCGGCCAACGTAGACCTCGGGCAGCAGGTCAGCGCTGTCCCCGGGGACGAATTCGTCCTGGAAGCCCTCGCCGTACTCCGAGTTGCCGTCGGCGTCCCAGTTGCCGTCGAGGCACGAATAGTAGATGTCGGCCGCGATGTGCTCGACCTGGTAGAACGAGACGTTGAGCGCGAGCCGTTCGGGGATGATCTCGGTGTCGCCTCCGAGCAGCACCCACTTCGTGCCCCAGCGCGCGTAGGCGTCGCGGATGAAGAGCCGGATGCGCTCGGCGTCGTCGGCGCCGAACGGGTACTGGGCGCGGACGAACGACATCGTGCGCACCACGGCCGGCACGCCGCTCTGCGTCTTCCAGTCCGCGAGTTGCTGGAACGTGGGCGCGAGCGCGTCGTTGGTGATGATCAGGTACTCGACCGGGCTCCCGAGCACGCTCGGGATCTGCAGCGGCTTGAACGGCTCGGCCTTGGGCTTGCCCGCGGTCGCGGAAGCCGGCGCGGAGATCGAGACCAGCGCGCGCGACGGCACGCCGCTCGGCAGCTCGTCCTCCCACTCGCGAACGATGCGCTCGCGCGGCACCGCGGGCGCGGCGCCGTCCTCGACCGTGAGCCGCAGCTTCAAGCGGGTGACGCGCTCGAGCGCGCCGGTCTGCGGGTTCCACCGCGACGGCGAGATGCGCAGGTACGCCACGTTCCGGCCGCGCAGGCTGCCCTGCACGCCGGGCAGCGCCAGGACCTCGGGCTGGAACACCGGGCTCGCGAACACGGTCGCGTCCGCGAGCGAACGCTCACCGGGGAGCGAGCCCGTCTTCGCGGACAGCGCGGGCAGCACGCGGACGGCGTCAGCGAGCGGCTGTGTCTCGGCGGCGACCACTTCGACGCGCGTCAGCCTCATGCCCGCGGGAAGGTCCACGCGCTCGGCGATCCACGGCAGGTCGGGCCGGCCGGGCGTGTAGTCGCGCGTGGCGCCCTGCGCCTCGACGGTGGCGACGCCCTTGGCGATCGAGACGCTCACGCGTTTGGGGTCGATGCGCACCTCGCGATCGAGCGTGAGCGCCGAGGCGTTGTGCGCGGCGGCCAGGGCGACCACGGCAGCGAGGGGAATGATGAGGCGAACACGCATGAGGGGGCTCTCCGATGGGTCGAGCGGTGCGTGACGATGTCGAGGGATCGGGCAAGAGAGCGGGGGCCATGGCAGATGGCCCCGGCGGGCGCGTCGGGCATGAAGCAGGATCTGAGGGTGTCGAGCTCCCAGACTGCGGTACTAACGATAGTTTGGCAGGGGATGCAGGGTCAACGAGTTCTAGCGTTTCCACTCCCCCTCGCGGTGACCGTCCAGTCGGGACCGAACCGCGGATCGATACGCGGGCGTGCTGCCCCGGTCCGGAACGCCACGCGCCAGGGGAGCGACGCCACCGGGAGGACGATCCGCTGTTCGGCGAGCCGGTGCTGAACCGTGTCCGGGTTCAGCGCCGCAGCCCCCGGCGGCAGCAGCCAGCGGTCGAATTCGCGCGTCCGCCAGCCGGTGCGGAACGAGCCCCGGACGGGCCCACGGAGCGGCTGCACCAGCATCGCGAGCTCGGGCACGAGGCCCGTGAGCGGAGCCTGCGATTCCACGAGCGTGGCCTGCGTGCCGGCGGCGCGCAGTGGTTGCGCGAGCGCAGCATCACCGTGCAATGCCCGTAATTCTGCGTAGTCTCCGGCCGCCGCCCACTGGCCCTGGAGCGCCGCCGCGACGCTCGCCCCGGACTGGTCGGCGTCGAACGCCAGCACGACGTGGTACGACTCGGGCCGATCCGCGGCGGCCGTGCGCCGGTACGATCCGCGGCGCGCGAGCTCGCGTCGTGCCTGTTCCTGCCGGGCCAGCTCCGCCGCCGCGCGGACCGCGCGCTCGGCCTCGGTCTCGGGCGCCGGCCACGCGTAGGGCGCGTTGGCACCCGCGGGCCAGCGCTTGAGCGGCTCGCCGAGCGGCCCGAGCGCGAGCGCCAGCTCGATCGGCCGGATCGCGCGCGCGAGCGCCTCGCGCACCTCGAGCTTGCCGAGCGGCGGCACGTCCGGCCTCAGGACCAGCAGCAACTGCCGCTCGGGTCTGGCGGGTGCGCCGCCGAGCTCGAATCCCTCGGGGAGCCCGCTGTCGAGGAATCCCGGCGGCAGCGGCCAGAGCACGTTGGCGCCGCTCCGGCGGAGGATGTTGCGCACGCGGATCGCGCCGGCGAGGAAGCGCACGCGCAGCGTGTCGGCCATGGCACTCGCGCCGGCGGACGACGGCGCGGCGACGAGCGTGAGCTGGCGGTCTCCGTCCGCGCCCGCGACGCGGTAGGGCCCCACCCCCACCGCATCGCGCCAGCCGCCGCGACGGCGCTTCCACGGCGTACACGTGCCGGGGGTGGCGAGCTTCTCGAGCAGTCGCGGCTCGCGCACCGCGAGCTCGAGGACGAGCCGTGCGTCGCCCGCGGTCTCGATCCCCAGGGACGGGAGCGCACGGCCGGGGCGCACGGCGGGCACGCCGCGCACCGCGGCGAGCAGCCACGCGCGCGTCGCGTGATCCTCGCGCGCGAGCCCGCCCACGAGCGCATCGCGGATGTGAGCACTGGTGACGTGCGTGCCGTCGGTGAACCGCGCGCCGTCGCGCAGGTGGAACGTCCACGTCAGGCTGTCACGCGAGCAGCCGAACGAGTCCGCGAGCGCCGGGCGCACGACGCCCGCGCTGTCCAGCTCCACGAGGCCGCGAGAGAGCTGGCGCTCGAGCGCCTGGCGGAGCGCGTCCGGTGGCCCGTCGGGATCGAACGCCGGGAGCGGATGGCCCGCGAGCCACAGCGTCGCGGTGCGCGCCGGCGCGCGCGGCGGGGAGCAGCCGGCGGACGGGAGCCACGATGTGAGCCAAATCGTGAGCCAAGTCGCGAGCCACGTCGTGAGCGCGAGCAGACGGAGAACGCGACGCCACGGCGGCCGGGACATGGTGGCGGATACTAAGCGAGCCGCGGAGCCGCGGCACGGTGCGAGAGCGCGTGCTAGCGTGCGGTGCATGGTGACCCCGATCGAACCGGGACTCCGACCCGAACTCCGCACGGGCGCCCCCATTCCAGAGGTGTTGGGCCTCGACCGCCTGCATCCCGAGCAGCGCGAGGCGGCGACGCACGGTGAAGGCCCGCTCCTGATCGTGGCCGGCGCCGGCACCGGCAAGACGCAGGTGGTCACGCACCGCATCGCCTGGCTCATCTCGGAGAAGAAGGCGCGGCCCGAGCAGATCCTGGCGCTCACGTTCACGGACAAGGCCGCGGCCGAGATGGAGACGCGCGTCGACCAGCTCGTGCCCTACGGGCTCGTCGGCGCCACGATCGCCACGTTCAACGCGTTCTGCGACCGGCTCGTGCGCGAGCACGCGATCGAGCTGGGGCTCACGTCGCGCCTGCGCGTGGAATCCCAGGCGGAGATCCTCGTCTTCCTCCGTGAACGGCTGTTCGACCTGGGGCTCGAGCGCTACCTGCCGCTCGGCGAGCCCGACGCGCACCTGGCCGCGCTCACCGCGCTGTTCGACCGCGCGCGCAACGAGGACGTCGCACCCGAGCGCTACCAGGCGTTCGCCGCGGCACTCGCCGCCGCGGCGGGCGACGACGCCGAAAAGCGCGACCGCGCCGCGGCCGAGATCGAGAAGGCGCGCGCGTACGCGCGCTACGAGTCGATGCTCTTCCGCGCCGGCCGCCTCGACTTCGGGGCCCAGATCTGGCTGGCGCTGCGGCTGCTGCGCGAGCGGCCGCACGTGCGCCGCGAGGTGCAGGATCGCTACCGCTGGATCCTGGTGGACGAGTTCCAGGACACGAACCACGTGCAGTTCGAGCTCGTGCGGCTGCTGGCCGGCGATCGCCGCAACCTCACCGTGGTCGGCGACGACGACCAGAGCATCTACCGCTTCCGCGGCGCGAGGATCGAGAACATCCTGCAGTTCCTGGACGTCTACCCCGACGCGAAGCAGGTGCTCTTGAAGCGCAACCACCGCTCGGGCCAGCGCATCCTCGACGACGCGCATCGCCTGATCGTGAACAACAACCCGGCGCGGATGGAGCACCAGCGCGGCTGGGACAAGCGGCTGCTGGCACAGCGCATCGACCCGGCGACGCGGCAGCCGCTCGCGGGCGTCGTCGAGCACCGCGCGTTCGCGACGGGTCGAGACGAGGCCGAGTGGGTGGCGGGCGAGATCGCGGGAGCGCTCGAGGCGGGCATCGCGCGCGCGGGCGACTTCGCCGTACTGGCGCGCGCGCACGTGCACCTCGACCCGATCGCGCTGGCGCTCCAGGCGCGCGGCGTGCGCTACCGCCGCGTCGGGATGCGCGGGCTCTACTCGCGGCCCGAGGTGTTGCTGTGCCTGAACGCGCTGCGCGCCGTGGCCGACCCGGACGGCGGCGCTTCCCACCCGGTGCTCGGCGATCCGCTGTTCGGCGCCGATCCCGTGGATCTCGCCCGCCTCGGCCAGCGCGCCAAGCGCACGCACCGCGCGTTCATGCGCATCGCGCAGGATGCGGCCGCCGGGCGTGACCCGGCGCTCGAGGCGGTGAGCGAGGCGACGCACGCGGCGGTCGGGCGCTGGGCGGCGCTCCATGCCGCGCTCTGCGATACGGCTGTCCGCCGGCCCACGTCCGAGGTGCTCTACCAGTTCGTCACCGAGAGCGGCTTCCTCGCCGCGCTCACGGCCGACGAGGGGCCAGCCAGCTCCGCCGCGGCGCTCGAGCGCGTGCAGAACCTGAACAAGCTCTTCGGCATCACCACGCGCGTCGGCCGGCTGCTCAAGCACGACCGCGTGCCGGCGTTCATCGAGCACCTGGACCTGCTGATCGAGATGGGGGACGACCCCGCGGCGGCCGAGATCGACACCGACGAGGACGTCGTGAGCCTGCTCACCGCGCACGGCGCCAAGGGGCTCGAGTTCCCGGTCGTGTTCATGGTCGACCTCGTGGAGCAGCGCTTCCCGCCCTACCGGCGCGGCGACGACCTGGAGTTCCCGCCCGAGCTCAAGCCGCCGGCCCTCGCGGACCCGGCCGAGGACGCCTCGGAGGAGCACTACCGCGAGGAGCGGCGGCTCTTCTACGTCGGCATGACCCGCGCCCGGGATCGGCTCGTGCTCACGCACGCGGCGGACTACGGCGGCAAGAGCGCGAGCCGGCTGTCGCGCTTCGTGCGCGAGGCGCTCGACCTCCCGGAGCCGCCGAAGGGCGCGGAGGCGGCCTCGGCGCTGGAGTCGATCCGCCGCCACGCGCCGGTGGCCGAGCCCGCGCCCGCCCCCACGGCACCCGTGCCCGAAGGCCAGCCGCTCGAGCTCTCGCACTCGCAGATCGACGACTGGCTCACCTGCCCGCTCAAGTACATGTACGCCCACGTCGCCCACGTGCCGCTCGCCCGCGACCCCGTGTTCACGTACGGCACCGCGATCCATCACGCGCTCAAGATCTGGCACCAGCACAGGATCAAGGGGCTGCCGGTCCACGCCGACGATGTGGTGAGCGCGTTCGAGTCGGCATGGTCGAGCGAGGGCTTCATCACCCGCGAGCACGAGGAGCGCATGCTGGCGCAGGGACGCGCCGCGCTGCGGCGGTTCGTAGAGCGCGACGCCGCCTCGGGCGTGCAGCCGCTGGCGGTCGAGACCGAGTTCAGGTTCAGGCTGGACGGCGACGTGGTCATCGGGCGCTGGGACCGGATCGACGAGCGGCCACAGGGCATCGTGCTCGTGGACTACAAGACCGCCGAGGTCGGCGAGGAGGAGAAGGCGGACGAGCGCGCGAAGCGCTCGCTCAGGGACGGCCAGCTCGGTCTCTATGCGCTCGCCTACGTCGAATCGCGCCAGGTCCTGCCCGCCGCGGTCGAGCTGCAGTTCGTCGACACCGGCGTCACCGGCTCGGCGGCGGTCGAGGGCGAGCATCTGGAACGCGCACGCGAGCGCGTGCGCGAGGCCGCCGCGGGCATTCGCGCCGGGCGCTTCCCGCCGCGGCCCGACCAGCGCAACTGCGGCTACTGCGCCTACCGGCTGTTCTGCCCGCACAGCGCGGCGAGGCGCATGTGAGCGCGCCGGACCCGGTCGCGCTCGCGCACGCGGCGTGCGCGTTCGCGCGCGAGGCCGGCGCCATCCTGCTCGAGGGCCACGGCCGCGTGCACGCGCCGGAGAAGAAGGGCCGCATCGACCTCGTCACCGAGTACGACCGGCGCTCCGAGGCGCTGCTCCTCTCCCGCATCCGCGAGCGCTTCCCCGAGCACGCGATCCTGGCCGAGGAGTCGGGGGCCGCGGGGGCCAGCTCGGCGTCCGTGCGCTGGCTCTGCGACCCGCTCGACGGCACCACGAACTACGCGCACAACTACCCGTTCTTCGCGGTGTCGGTGGGCGTCGAGGTGGACGGCACGCTCGCGGCCGGCGCGGTCTACGATCCCGTGCGCGACGAGATGTTCGCCGCCCGAGCCGGCCACGGCGCAACGTTGAACGGCGCCGCGATCCACGTCTCGCGCATCGCCGATCTGGAGGCCGCGCTGCTCGTGACCGGCTTTCCCTACGACGTGCGCGAGCATCCCGAAGGGCACGTGCCGCTGTTCCAGGAGTTCCTGGTGCGCGCCCAGGGGGTGCGGCGCGACGGCTCGGCGGCGTTGAACCTCTGCTACGTGGCCATGGGCCGCTTCGACGGCCTGTGGGAAGGGAACCTCTCCCCGTGGGACGTGGCGGCGGGCTCGCTGATCGTGCGCGAGGCCGGCGGGCTCGTGACCGGCTACGACGGCGAGCCGTTCCGGCTCGACGGCCGCCGCATCGTGACCGCGAATCCCGAGCTCCACGCGAAGCTCCTGGCCGTGGTCGCGCTCCACCCCGAAGCGGGGTCGGTCCGCCGCGACGTCGCGCGCTGAGCAGCGCCGGCGCGCTCGAGGATCACGACGACCGGGAGTGACGCCCGCTCACGCCGCGGCGCGCCGCTCGCCCTCCTCGACACGCGCGCGCACGCGCTCGATCAGCGCCTTCATGTCGTAGGGCTTCGTGTGCACCTCGTCGGCGCCCAGCTCCACCGCCAGGCGGCGGTCGGTCTCGCCCGAGCGCGCGCTGAGGATGAAGATCGGGATCCTCCGGTAGCGCTCGTCGAACTTGAGCGCGCGGCACACCTTGTAGCCGTCCATGCGCGGCAACATGAGGTCCAGGATCATGAGATCGGGCAGGTGCTGCCGCGCGAGCGCGAGGGCCTGCTCGCCGTCGCTCGCCTGGATGACATCGAAGCCCGCGGCCTCGAGACCGAATCGCAGCACGGTGAGGAGATCGGGCTCGTCGTCCACGATCAGGATGCGCGGCTTGCTGTCGGGCATGGGGTCCCCCGGGGACGGGTCGCGGGTGGCGCTTTGAGGGGTTATCGGCGCGGTCACCCGCGGACATGAGCCCCGCCCCCGGCCCGCGCCGGCGCCGGCTAGTGCTGGTCCGGCTCGCGGGTGAAGTAGGCCGAGCGCTTCTGCTCGTCGCCGGTCAGGACGTCGCGCACCACCACGTCGAGCCGGTAGTCCCCGGGCGCCAGCGAGCGGACGGGGACGCTCACGAACTGCCGCCGGACGGTGCCGAGGACCGCGTCCTGCCGCGTGACCCCGAGGCCCTCGCCCTCGCGCCGCGGCGACAGCCAGCGCTGGAACCACATCCGGTTGTCCTGTGCGGCCGAGTGCACGCTGGTCTCGTACTCGAACCGACCCTGGCCCTCGGGACCGCGGGCGAGGTGGTAGACCTCGAAGTAGGCGACGAGCGGCTCCCCCGCGGGCACGCGCCCGGAGGGGTTCGCGTCGAGTTGGACGCTGTTTTCGAGCACCGGCGGCACGCCGCAGGTGACGAGCAGGTCGCTCACGCTCAGCACCGAGTCGACCGCGGGCACGTGCAGGAACTCGCGCCGCGAGCCGCGACGCCCGCCGCCGCGGGCGCTCGTCCCCACCACGTAGTCGCCCGGCGCGAGCGGGAGCTGGAAGTCGGCGACGCGCAGGCCGCCGGCATCGCACGCCGAGGGCGAGAGCGGCCGGCGCAGCCGGGCCACCTCGCGCATCGTGCTGTCGAGCACGACCAGGTCCGCCATCAGGGTGTCCGCCGGATTCCCCGGCGCGGCGACGCCGGCGAACAGCGACGGCACGCCGTGCTCGCCCTCGAACCGTGCGATCTGTGACGACACCTCGAGCGGCCTGGCGCCCGGCGGCAGCGTCGGGAACACGCCCTTCAGGCCGTGCGTCACGACCACGTCGAGGCCCGCGACGACGCCCGGATCGGGGATCGGGTCGGTGTCGTGGTCCAACGACGGCGGCAGCTCGTAACGGCCGTTGAGCGAGCGATCCTGCATCACCGCGACCATGCCGAGCTGCGGGTAGGCCCACACCAGCACGTTCACCGGGAACGACACCTGGTTGGCCCCGGCGCGGATGCCGTAGAGCCCCGTGCCCACCGGGTTGTAGTTCGTCGCCTGCGGCGGGCCGTAGCGCACGTAGATGTCGCCGCGCTGGTCCCACTCGCGGCGCGCCGGGTCGTAGAACAGGAAGTAGGCCTGCGCCACGCGTGCCCAGTACTCGAGCTGGGCCTCGTTCTCCGTCGTCACCAGGTCGGGATCGTTCTCGCTCCAGAACCGGCGCACGTACTCGGCGCGCTGGTTCATCGGCAGCTGGCCGAATGCGGTCGTGTCCTGCTCGGTCACGAGCGGGGCGAAGTCCTCGAAGCGGTCGCGCACGCTGCGGCGAAGCCGCGTGAACGCGAGCCGGAACAGGCTGTCGGCGCCGCTCACGTCGCCCTGCCGCCAGCGCAGCGACGCGCCCGCGAGCAGGCAGTCGGCGCGCGCGTGGTCGGCCTCGAGCGCGTGGTCGGCGGCTGCGCGTGCGGCGGGCAGCTCGTTCTTCTCCACCTCGAGCGCCGACACCATCAGCCAGGCGTCGACGCGCTGCGGATCCAGCCTTGCGCTCGCGGCGAAGTGCTCGATGGCGCGGTCGAGCGAGCGGCGCTCGAGGTACTTGAGCCAGTCACGCCGCCAGGCGTAGCCGAGCCCCATCCGCGCCTCGGCATTGTCCGGCGCGACCTTCAGCGCGCGCTCGAACCGCAGTCGCGACTGCTTCGTGAACCCGGCGTCGGCGTAGGTGCGCGCGAGCCGGAGCAGCAGGTCGACGCGCTGCGGCTCGAGGTCGCAGGCCTCCTCGAGCTCGCGGATGGCGACGCGGCGGGACTCGAACGTGTGGTGCGTGAGCCGCCGCTCGGCATCGGCGAGCAGCCGGTCCGCCTCGCTCGCGCGGGGCTTCGGGCTCAGCGGCGGAGCCGCTGCGGCCCACGACCAGGCGGGGTTCAGGAGCGCCAGCGACAGCAGGAGGTTTCGCGCGAACATGCCTCTCGTCCGGACGCGGGCGCGCAACGGCTGGCCCGGGGTCGGCCCGCGGCACGCGTCCACGGCGTGGTTCCGGCGGGTGCCCGGCGCGCCGGCGAAAGCCCGGGACGGGGAGGCCGGGCCGCGCCCAGTATCGAGTTCGCGACGCGGGCGGGTCAATGCCCGAACGCGAGCCGGGGCAGGAGCTTGACGGCCGAGGATCGCACCGTGGATAGTGCGCGATCGCGTGAAGATATTCTCAAGTGTTCATGTCCGCCGAGGAGGCTCGATGCCCGGACCCCGCTCCACCCGCCGTGGCCCCAAGCGCGCGCAGCGTCCGGCGCGGCCGCGCCGACCCGCTGCGGCGCGGGCCGCCGCGGTCCCCGCGGCCCAGCGCGCGCGGCTCGCGCTCGAGGATCACGCGCACGTCGAGCGGCTGTCGCGCATGTTCCGGGCACTCGGCGACCCGACGCGCAGCAAGATGGTGTACGCGCTCTCGCTCGGCGAGCTGTGCGTGAGCGACCTCGCGGGCGCCCTCGGGGCCTCGCTGTCGGCGACGTCCCACCAGCTCCGCATCCTGCGCGACCTCGACATCGTGCACGTGCGGCGCGACGGCAAGAGCCAGCGCTACACGCTCAACGAGGCGGCGTTCGGCTTCTGCTCGCCGCGCGTGTGCCAGGCGTGGAAGAGCGCGCTCGCCCCCGGCTCTCCCCCGCTCGCGGGCGCGGGCACGCTCGTCCGCCCCGAGGAGGCCTGACGCGTGTTCGAGGCCCTGGTCATCACGCTGCGCGAGGGCGTCGAGGCGGCGCTCGTGCTCGCCATCGCGTCCGGGCTCCTGCGCCGGCAGGGACGCGGCGACCTGCTCGGCGCGCTGCTCGCCGGGGCCGGCGTCGCGCTCGCCGCCTCGGTGGTGCTCGCCGTGCTCGCCACGCGCATCACGTACAACGAGGAGATCGTCGAGGGCACGGCGATGCTCGTGGGCGCGGTGTTCGTGCTCACGCTCACGGTGTGGATGTGGCGCGCGGCGCCGCGCATGAAGGAGGAGATCTCGAGCGGGCTCGCGCGCGGCGCGGCGCGCGGCGCGCTCGGCGTGGCCGCGTTCGGCTTCGTGATGGTGGTGCGCGAGGGGTTCGAGACCGCGGTGTTCCTCGCCGCGGCGCAGTTCAACTCGAACGGGCTCCAGCTCTGGGCTGGCGCGCTCCTCGGCCTGGCGCTCGCCACCACGTTCGGCGTGGCGTTCGCGCGCGGCGCGCTGAAGATCTCCTTGAAGCCCTTCTTCTCGCTCACCACGGCGGTGCTGCTGCTGGTGGCGTTTCAGCTCGTGGTCGGCGGGCTGCACGAGCTGTCCGAGGGCAGGGTGCTGCCGGCCTCGCGCGCCGAGATGGCGCTGGTCGGACCCATCGTCAAGAACGAGTTGCTGCTCTTCACGCTGACGCTGGCCCTGGCGGTGGGCTGGATGCTGCTCGGGGCCGGGCGCTCACCCGCGCCCGTCCCCTCGACATCGGCGCCGGAGGCGCCGCGGGCTGCGGAGTCGCGGCTCGCGCGGGCCGCGGCATCGCGCGAGCGGGCGTGGCGGCGCGGCTTCGGCGCGCTCGGGCTCGTGGTCGTGGCGTTGCTCGCCGCGTCGTTCGTTTCGCGCGCGCGCATCCCCGCGGCCGAGCCGGCCACCGAACTCACGGCCGACTCGGGCGCGGTGACGTTCGACGCCGGCCTGCTCGCCGACGGTCGCATGCACTTCTTCACCGCGTCGACCGCCGCCGGGAGCGTGCGCTTCTTCGCCATCCGCGTCGCCGGCCAGGTGCGGACGAACCTGGACGCGTGCGAGATCTGCGGCCCGATCGGCTACTTCCTCGAGGGCGGCGCCGCCGTGTGCCGCAACTGCACGTCGCCGATCGCGCTGTCGTCGCTGGGCCGGCGGGGCGGCTGCAACCCGGTGCCGCTCCGCTCGCGGCTCGAGGGCCCGCGCGTGATCGTCGAGCTCGCGGACCTCGCCGCCGCGGCACCGGGCCCGCGCGCGGGCGCCCCGCGGGGGCGCTGAGCATGCTCCCGCGACTGCTCGTACGCTCGCTTCGGGCGCGGCGCTCGCGCGTGCTGCTGGCGCTGCTCGCGGTCACGCTCGGCACCGGCGTCGCGACCGCGCTCGGCACGCTCGCGCTTCAAGTGGGTGACGACCTCGCGCGCACGCTGCGCGCGGCCGGACCCAACTTCGTGATGCGCCCGGAGGGCGCCTCGTGGCGCCCCGACGCCACCGGTGGCATCCGCGTGGCGCGCGCGGGCGTGGCGCTCCCGGAGAGCGCCGTCGCCGCGCTGCGCTCGACGTTCTGGCGCAACAACGTGCTCGCGGCGGCGCCGGAGCTGGACGTGCGCGTTCGCCTGCGCGACCGCGAGCTCGAGGCCACCGGCACGTGGTTCGCGACCGAGCTCACGACCGCGGCCGGGCCGTGGCGCACGGGGCTCGCATCGCTCCACCCGAGCTGGCGGATCGAGGGCGGCTGGCCCGACGAGGGCAACGCGGGCGTCGTCATCGGCCGCGCGCTCGCGCGCGAGCTGGGCACGGGCGTGGGCGATGCTTTTGAGCTCGCGACGGAGCAGGGTGGCGAAAGCGTGCGTGTGGCCGCGATCGCGGACGCGGGCGGCCTCGACGACCGGCGGCTGTGGCTGACGCTCGCGCTCGCCCAGCGGCTTGCGGGACGGACGGGCGAGATCGACCGCGTCGCGCTCTCGGCGCTCGTCAAGCCGGAACCGACCGCGCGCGGGCCCGGCGGCTTCCATCCGCCCGACCCCGCGCGCGACCCGCAGGGCTACGAGCGCTACATGTGCACGGCGTACCCGGCGAACATCGCCCGCGACCTCGGCACCGCCGTGCCGGGGAGCGAGGTGGTGCCGCTCACGGAGCTGGTCGCGGGCGAGGCGGGCGTGGTCTGGCGGCTGAACCTGCTCATGCTGATGCTGGCGCTCGCGGCCCTCACCGCCTCGACGCTGGGACTGGTCTCCACCACCACCGCGGGGGTCGTCGAGCGCGCGCGCGAGTTCGGGCTCATGCGCGCGCTCGGCGCCACGTCCGCGCAGCTCGCGGTGCTGCTGCTCACCGAGTCGATGGTCGTCGCACTCGCCGGCGGTGCGCTCGGCTGGCTCCTCGGCACGGGCACCGCGATGGCGATCCGCGGCGACGCGTTCGCGGCGCCGGCGTCCGCACAACCGCTGCTGCTGCCTGCGGCGCTGCTCGTGGCCGCGGTGGTCGCGGTGGCCGGCACGATCGGCCCGATGCGGATGGCGCTCCGCTTCGATCCCATCGAGGCGCTCCGTGCTTGACGCCCGGATGCGGATGGAGGCGCGGCTGCTGTGGGCCTCGCTGTGGAAGCGTCGCGGGACCGCCGGGCTCGCGGCGCTGGCGGTGGCGATCGGCGCGTCGGTCGCAGCCGCGCTGCTGCACGTGTCGGGCGACGTGGGCGTCAAGCTCTCGCGCGAGCTGCGCGCGCTGGGGCCGAACCTCGTGCTCGCGCCGTCCGCGGCGAGCGGCGAGCGCTTCCTCGACGAGCGCGACGCGCGCGCGCGGTGCGCGGCGGCGGGTGTCGACGGCGTGCCCGTGCTCTACGCCACGGCGCTCGTCGGCAGCCACGCCATCCCGATCGCCGGCGCCGATCTCGCGGCACTCCTGAGGCTCCACCCGTCGTGGAAGCGAAATGGAGCGCTCGCACAGTCGCTCGCGGGTGCCGCGCTCGCGCGGCGCCTGCGCTGGCGCGAGGGCGATCGGATCTCGCTCTCGGGACCGGGTGGCGCGCGCGCGGTGGAGGTCGTGGTCGGCGGCACGTTCGCATCGGGCACGAGCGACGAGGAGGCGTTGTGGCTGCCGCTCGCGACGGCGCAGGACCTGGCCGGCGAGCCGGGGCGCGTGAGCCTCGTCCAGGCGCGGGTCGAGGGCGAGGGCCGGGGCGGCCCCGGTTCCGACGCCGTCGAGCGCGCGGCCGCGCAGCTCGAGCGCGGCGGCATGGAGGCGCTGCCGCTGCGCGCGCTCTCGGCCACCGAGCAGGGACTCCTCGACCGCATGCGGCGGCTGATGCTGCTCGTGACGCTCGCCGCACTCGCCGCCGGGGCGCTCTCCGCCTACGGCACGCTCACGGACCTGGCGCTCGAGCGCAAGCGCGAGATCGCGCTCCTCAAGGCGGTGGGAGCGCCCCGCCACCGGATCGTCGGGCGCTTCCTCGCCGAGTCGGCGGCGATCGGGCTCGTGGGGGGCGTGCTCGGGTGGCTCATCGGCGCCGCGTTCGCGCTGTTCATCGGCCGCCAGGTGTTCCACGCCACGCTCACGCTCCAGCCCGGCGTGCCGCCGTTCGTGGTGGCGCTCGCCATGCTCACCGCGCTGGTCGCGGCCGCGGGGCCGATCCGGCTCGCGCTCGCGATCGAGCCGGCGCGCGCACTCCGGGAGGACGGATGAGCCGCAATGACGAAGGCATCCCGATGAGCCCGGAGGGCGAAGACATCCCGATGAGCCCGGAGGGCGAAGACATCCCGATGAGCCCGAAGGGCGAAGACATCTCATGAGCACCCCGCTCGTCAGGCTCGAGGGCGTGACGCGCGCCTACGGCGCGCTCAAGGCGCTGGACGGCGTCGACCTCGAGATCGCGAACGGCGAGTGGCTCGCCGTGATGGGCCCCTCGGGCTCGGGGAAGAGCACGCTCATGCACGTGCTCGGGGCACTGGACTCCCCCACCGCCGGGCGCGTCTGGGTGGACGGCACCGAACTCACGCACCTGAACGAGAGCGAGCGCGCGCGATTCCGCCGGGAAAAGATCGGCGTCGTGTTCCAGCAGTTCCACCTGCTCCCCTACCTCACCGCGCTCGAGAACGTGATGGTCGCGCAGCACTACCACTCGGTGGCCGACGCCGGCGAGGCACGCGCCGTGCTGGAGCGCGTCGGCCTCGGCGACCGCGCGCACCACCGGCCGGCCGAGCTCTCGGGCGGCGAGCAGCAGCGCGTGTGCGTCGCGCGCGCGCTCGTCAACCAGCCCCGACTGCTGCTCGCCGACGAGCCCACCGGCAACCTCGACGAGGTGAACGAGAGCCGGGTGCTGACGCTGTTCGAGGAGCTGCACGCGGAGGGCCACACGCTGGTCACGGTGACGCACGCGACCCGCGTCGGCCTGCTCGCCGACCGCCGCATCGAGCTCGCGCACGGCCGGCTCTCCGACCTCACGGTCCCGAGCCAGGAGATCGATCGCCGCTACGACGAGGTGTTGATCCAGCTCTGGCTCGCCGACGAGCGGCGCGCCACGCTCGCGCCCGAGCGCGTGCAGTTGCCCGATGTGGTCGACACCCGGCGCACGCTGAAAGGCATGCACGAGAGCGGGCTCCTGGCCTCGCCGGTGGCGCCGCTCGCGTTCACGCCGCGCGGCAAGCGCCGCGCGCGCGACCTGATCCGCCGCCGGCGGCTCGCCGAGGTGCTGTTCTCCTCGGCGCTCCACCTGCCGGAGGACGAGGTGGAGCAGACGGCGTGCCTGATGGAGCACGTGATCGACCCGTCGGTCGCCAACTCGATCTGCGCGTTCCTCGGCCACCCGCGGCGCTGCCCGCACGGCCGCCCCATCCCCACCGGGGATTGCTGCGACCTGCCGATCGTTCACGGCTGACGATCCCGTGACGGGTGTGCACGTGAGAATGTTGGCGGGGCCGCCCCGCGGCTTCGCTTCGATCGCGGTCGCGCTCGAGGCGCTCCCGGGCGCACGGCTGCTCGACGCGCGCGACGGGGCGGCGTTCGCGCGCGGCCACGCCGAGGGCGCGGGCCACGTCTCGCGCGAGGAGTTCGTGTCGCGCCGCGCGGAGCTGCCGTCGCGCGATCATCCGGTGCTCGTGGTGCACGACGAGCCCGAGCGGGCGCGCGAGGCGGCGGCAGCGCTCGGCGCGCTCGGCTACGGTCGCGCGGCCTGGCTCGAGCGCCCGCTGGCCGCGGAACCCGCGGGGCACGCCTCGCGCGCCCCGGCCGCGCGGCTGTGGTCGCCGGGGTCGTTCATCGAGCGCGAGGCGGCGCGCGCGCGGCCCGGCCGCGCGCTCGACCTGGCGTGCGGCTCGGGGCGCGCGGCCGTGTACCTCGCGCTCGCCGGCTGGCGGGCCGAGGGCTGGGACGTGGACGACTCCGCGCTCGAGCGCGCGCGCGGACTCGCACAGCGGCACGGCGCCGAGGTGGCGTTCGCGATCGTGGACCTCGAGCGCGCGGCTCCTCCGGAGCGCGTCCTACCGTTCGACCTTATCGTGGTCGTGCGATACCTCAACCGGCGGCTGTTCCCGTGGATCGAGCGCGCGCTGGCGCCGGGCGGCGTGCTCCTCTATGAAACGTTCCGAGACGGCCAGCAGCGCTTCGGCCCGCCGCGGCGCGCGCGCCACCTGCTCCGCCCCGGCGAGCTGCTCACGGCGTTCCCGTCGCTGTGCGTCGAGCACCACGAGGAGACGCCGGACGACGCGCCGCCGCTGCTCGCGCGGCTCGCGGCGCGCAAGCCTCGTTAGCGGGCTCCCGCGACCGCGGGCCCGGGGAGCAGCGACGCCCCGGTCGCGGGCTCGAACAACATCACGCGGTCGGGTCGCGGCGCGAGCGCCGTCCGCAGGCCGACGGCGGGCGTCTCCCCGCCGGGGGCACGCGAGACGTGGTTCCCTGCCGCGGAGCTCCAGTGGAGCAGCGTCTCGCTCCCGAGCGGCTCCACCAGCTCGAGCGTCGCCGCGAGCCCGACAGCTTCCATGCGGAGGTCCTCGGGCCGCACGCCCGCCGTGACCGGCGCGCCACCGCGGCCGGCGAGCGCCGCGCGCTGCGCCTCGCCCACGCTCCAGCGCCCGCCGTCCACCTCGACCGCCAGGCCATCCGCGGTCACGTGCGCCGCGAACAGGTTCACGGGTGGGGTGCCGATGAAGCCGGCGACGAACGTGTTCGCCGGGCTCGTGTAGAGCGTGTGCGGGTCGGCGACCTGCTGCAGCACGCCGCGCTCGAGGACCGCGATCCGGTCGCCCATCGTCATGGCCTCGACCTGGTCGTGGGTGACGTAGATCATCGTCGCGCCCACGCGCCGGTGCAGCCGGCGGATCTCGGCGCGCATCTCGACGCGGAGCCTGGCGTCGAGATTCGAGAGTGGCTCATCAAAAAGAAACACCTTGGGCTCGCGCACCATCGCCCGCCCGAGCGCCACGCGCTGGCGCTCGCCTCCCGAGAGCTCGCGCGGCTTGCGCTCGAGGTAGCGCTCGATGCCGAGCGCGCCCGCGGCCGTCTCCACCCGCCGGCGGACCTCGTCACGCGGCACCTTGCGGAGCTTCAAGCCGAACGCCAGGTTCTCGAACACGCTCATGTGCGGGTAGAGCGCGTAGTTCTGGAACACCATCGCCACGTCGCGGTCGCGTGGCGCCACGTCGTTGACGACCCGGCCGCCGATGCGGATCTCGCCGGACGTGACCTCCTCGAGCCCCGCCACCATGCGCAGCAGCGTGGACTTGCCGCAGCCCGATGGCCCCACGAGCACGAGGAACTTGCCCTCGGCCACCGCCAGCGTCACGTCCTTGACCGCGTGCCCCTCGCGGCCGAACGCCTTGCTGACGCCCGCGAGCTCAACGCCGGGCATCGGGGGCTCCCTCGGCAGCGTTGCGCCGCCAGCGCCGGCCGATCAGGTCCACGGCGACGTAGCCCGCGAGCAGCAGCAGCGCGCCGATCACGAGCCACGCCAGCTTCGCCTTGAGCGCGTGGACGAGCGCGTCCGGGTCGGTGAGGAGCTTCGGGTCGCCGCCCAGCACCTCCTGGCCGAAGCGCGCCAGCACCCAGCTCCAGGCGAAGGAGCCCAGCAGCGTGCTGAGCGTGAACGGCAGGAACTTCATGCGTGCGACCCCGGCGGGCAACGACACGAGGTGGCGGACGACGGGCAGCAGGCGCGCGAAGAAGATGCCCACGACCGAGTAGCGGTGGATCCACTGCTCGGCGAGCAGCCACTTCTTCTCCGGCAGGAAGACGTAGCGGCCGTAGCGCAGGATCAGCGGCCGGCCGACGGCGCGCGCCACCAGGTACGACACCGCGGAGCCGAACCACGAGCCGGCGGTCGCGGCGAGCACGACGCCCCAGAACGTGAACCGACCCTGCGTCACCCAGTAGGCCGCCGGCGGCACCACGATCTCCGACGGCAGCGGGAACACGGTGGACTCGATGGCCATCATCAGGAACACGCCCACGTAGCCCTGATCGTGGACGAACTGCATCCACGAGGCGAACAGCGAGTGGAACATGCGGCGGCCCGGTGCGGCGCTACCGCGCCGCGACCCCCGGCAGGGGGTGCCCGGTCGCGGGCACCCGTTCCAGCCACGTGAAGTCCTCGCCGTCCGCGGCGATGCGGCCCATCGCCACCTCCGGGTCGTGCTCGAGCACGACCCAGGCGCGCTCGCCGGCGGCGCGGGTGAGCAGCGCGTGCTTCTCCGCCATGGTCTCGATCGCGGCCACGTCGTAGCCCATGACGAACGGGATGCGCACGTGCGCCGCGGTGGGGATGAGATCGCTCACGTAGTAGGCCGCCTGGCCACCGCCGCTCACCCGCACCATCTGCAGGCCGCGCGTGTGGCCGTCGGCCGGAATGACCTCGAAGCCCGGCCACGGCTCGAGCGGTCCGTCCCACTGCGTGAGCACGCCCGCCGCTTCGAGCGCGTCGTAGTTCTCGGGCATGTAGCTCGCGCGCTCGCGCAGGTTCGGCGCGTGCGCGTTCTCCCAGTTCCGGCGCTGGACGTACCAGCGCGCGTTCGGGAACGTGGGTTCGAGCCCGTTCGCGCCGCGCCGCGTGGAGCCACCGGCGTGGTCGAAGTGCAGGTGCGTGAGCACGACGTCGGTGACGTCGCCGGGCTTCACCCCGAGCGCCGCGAGCGAGTGCTCGAGCGAGGGCTCGGCTTCGACCCGGTAGATGTCCCGCAGCTTGTCGGTGAACTTGTCACCGAGCCCGTCGTCCACGAGCACGGTGCGGCCGTGGCCGCGGAGCAGCCAGCAGCGCATCGCGAGGCGGATGCGGTTCCGCTCGTCGGCCGGGTTCGTGCGGTTCCAGAGCGGCTTCGGGACCGATCCGAACATGCTGCCGCCGTCCAGCCACAGATGGCCCGCGTCCACGGTGTGCGCGGTCCACGCCCCCAGCTCGAGCACGGTCATGGCCGGAAGATGCGCGACGGCGTGGAGCGCGGTCAACCGTGGCCGTCGCGCCGAGACGACGCCGCGCCGGCGTTATCGGTACAGCGACTTGAGCGTGGCCCAGCTCGTGGCACGGGTTGCCGTGACGCCGGCATTCCAAGTCACGCGGTCGGCGTTGAACTGATCCAGCGGCCCCGAGAGCAGGCGGTTTTCCCCGGAGGTCGGGGTGACGACGTTGACGCGGCTGAGCGTGATGAACATCGGCGCTCCACAACCCGCGCATGCTCCGGTGCCCACGGTCTTGGCGTGACTGACCTGCACCGTGACCAACGCGTACTCCGTCCCCCCCGACAGGTTGGCGAGTGCGGTCTGCGGCACCGCCACCGCCATCAGCAGCCGCGCCCTTCCCTGCCCGAGGGGACCCTCGATGTTGTAGGCGCCGATGCCGCCCACCTGCTGGCCTGCGCCCCAATCCTGGCACACCGTGTTGCCTGGATCGGCGACGAACGATGCCGTCATCGCAGTCTGACGGCACGTCCCCGCCTGCCTCAACCTCCACCACTCCGGTACCGGCGGGCCCGGAGGTGGGAACGGATCAAGGTGCGGTGGGGGCGCGGTGTTGAAGTCGATCGTGATCTCGCTGCCGCTCACCGATGCCATGTCGAGCGCCAGGACGAACGAGCCCACCAGCGTCTCGACACCCGAGTTCGTGTCGCACGCGAACGAGCGGTTGAAGACCCCGGTGCCCTCGCCGAAACAGTGGTTCCAGCGCAGCGCCACGCCCGAGGGCTGGGCGAGGACGGGGGCCGCCGTGGCCAGGCAGCCGAGCGTGCATACGAGCAGAGCGCGTCGCATACGACCTCCGGGGGAATGCCGCGGCCGTTGCGCTCATGCTAGACCCGATACGGACGGAAACCATCTGAAAAAGCAGCGGGCGCCCGGCGACGCCGGGCGCCCGCGCGAAAGCGCCGCTGGTGGGGGGGTCAGCGATACAGCGCTTTCAACCTGCCGAACGTGCTCGTCTGGGTCGGCGTCACACCCACGCCGGAGACGATGAACAGGATGTCCGAGTAGTCGTTGTCGCTCTCGCCGTCGCCGGTGCCGATCGTGCGGCTCGTGTTCGAGTACTCGCACGCCACCAGCCACGTGTCGGGCGCGACCAGCCGCGAGAGGTCGTACACCAGCATCTGCGCGTCGCCGTCCCAGGGGGCATGGCCGGCCTTGGTGGCCGTGGAACCGGCGGCGTTGAGCATCCGGTTCGAGAAGTACGTGTAGGGCTCGGCATCGCCGTCGATGCTCGTGCCGCCGGCCTCGCGGGCGACGTAGAAGCCGAAGCGCTTGACCGTGCTGGGCAGCCGCAGCGTGACCGGTGCGGAGCGGAGCCTCGAGCGCTCCATGACGAGCCCGTCGTCGAAGCTGTCGATCAGGGGCACCGTCCCCTTCTCGCCGTACCAGCCGATCGTGCCGCACGAATACTTCTTCTCGAGCAACGTCATCACGACGGCCTTGCCGGGCACGGTGCTCCACATCCACGGGTCCGGGTCGCCGGCGCGCGCACCGATATAGCCGGTACGCACGTCGATCCGCCCGGGGCCGAAGTAGCGGTCGACGACGCGCTGCAGGTCGTGCAGCACGCCGTCACGGCTGGGACCGATGATCACGGGCACGGGTGAGACGGCGGCTGCGGGAAGCGCGGTCACGAGCAGCAGCGCGAGCGCTGCCCATGCCCAGGTTGGCACGAGCCTCATGGGAGGCACTCCTGCGTGGGGGCAGAGGTGTGTTGGCGGGGTGGAGCGGGGGGGCCGGGGCGTCAGCGAGCCACCGGGCGCTCGCGCAAAGGGGGGGCGCGAACGGGACAACCGAGGGAGAAGTCTGCGGGATTGCGTTTCGCGGCGGCAAGGCAAAACGCGATCCGAATCGCGTTTTCACATCGACCCGCGTCTGCACAGCGCGCGGGTTGAGTGTCGCTGCACGCCGTTTGCCAGTGCTGCGCACACGACGGCGTCGACGTGCTCACGTCGTGATCAGCGCAGGCGACGCCACGGCGTCTAGCGATTGGCCGCGAGCCCCGCCCGAGCGGCTTCTAAATATGGATCGCGCGCCCCGCCACGCCGAGTGCGGCTTCCTTCACCGCCTCGGGCAGCGTCGGGTGCGCGTGCACCGAGCGCGCGATGTCCTCGGCGCTCGCGCCCAGCTCCATGGCCACGACCAGCTCGGCGATCATGTCGCTCGCGCGCGCGCCCACGATGTGGGCGCCGAGCAGCCGGTCAGTGGCGGCGTCGGCCACGAGCTTCACCTGCCCCTCGCGGTCGCCCATCGCCTTGGCGCGGCCGTTCGCCTGGAACGGGAACGTGCCCACGCGCACGTCGAGGCCGCGCTCGCGCGCCTCGTCCTCCGAGACCCCGACCGAGGCCAGCTCGGGGTGCGTGTAGATCACGTTCGGGATGCTGGCGTAGTTGACGTGGCCGGCCACGCCCGCCATGCGCTCGACGCAGGCGATCCCCTCCTCCTCGGCCTTGTGCGCGAGCATCGGGCCGGCGATGACGTCGCCGATGGCGAACACGCCGGGCAGGCTCGTGTGAAAGTGCTCGTCCACGAGCACGCGCCCCTTGGCGTCGAGCTTCACGCCCAACTCGGCGGCGCCGAGGCCGTCCGTATACGGCCTGCGGCCGACCGCCACGAGCACGACGTCGGCGGTGAGCGTCTCCGGTGCACCGCCGGCGGCCCCGGCTTCGCCGGGTGCCCCGACCACCTCGACGCGCACCTCTTCCCCGACGACGGTCGCTGAGCGCGCGGAGACCCCGAAGCGAAACGCCATCCCCTGGCGCTCGAGCGAGCGCTGGAGCAGCTTCGCGCTCGCGGTGTCCACCCCCGGGAGCGCACGGTCCAGGTACTCGAGCACGGTCACCTCGCTGCCGAGCCGCCGCCACACCGAGCCCAGCTCGAGGCCGATGACGCCGGCGCCGATCACGAGCAATCGCCCCGGTACCGTCTCGAGCGAGAGGGCGTGGGTACTGTGAATGATCCGGCGGTCGTCGACCTCGAACCCGGGCAGCGCCGCGGGCTTGCTGCCGGTGGCGATGAGCACGCGCTCGGCCGTGAGCCGCCGGGGGCCTCCCTCGCCTCTCACCTCCACCTCGCGGGCCGAGACCAGCCGCCCGCTGCCGACGACGCGCTCCACGCGGTGCTTGCGGAACAGGCCGTCGATGCCGCGCGTCAACTCGGCGACCACCTTCGTCTTTCTCATGAGCATCGTCTTCAGGTCGAGTGAGACGCCGCTCACGTTCACGCCGTGCACGGCGAGGCCGTGGCGGGCGCGCTCGTAGTGCTCGCTCGAGTCGAGCAGCGCCTTGCTCGGAATGCAGCCCACGTTGACGCACGTGCCGCCCAGCGTCGGGTACTTCTCCACGCACGCGGTGCGCATGCCGAGCTGCGCAGCGCGGATCGCGGCGACGTAGCCGCCGGGGCCCGCACCGATCACGACCAGGTCGAACGAGTCGCCGGCCATCGAACGCGTCAGACCGCGAGCAGCATGCGTTCGGGATCCTCGAGGCGCTCCTTCACGCGCACGAGGAACGTCACCGCCTGCTGGCCGTCGATCAACCGGTGGTCGTACGAGAGCGCCACGTACATCATCGGCCGCACCACGATCTGGTCGTCCACCACGACCGGGCGCTTCTCGATCTTGTGCATGCCGAGGATGCCGCTCTGCGGCGGGTTCAGGATCGGGGTCGAGAGCAGGCTTCCGAACACGCCGCCGTTCGTGATCGTGAACGTGCCCCCGGAGAGCTCCTGCGGCGTCAGGACCCCGTCGCGCGCGCGCTGCGCCATGCGCGCGATCTCGCGCTCGAGGCCGGCGAGGTCGCGCGCCTGGGCGTCGCGCACCACCGGCACCACGAGGCCGCGCTCGGTGCTCGCGGCGATGCCCAGGTGCACGGCCGAGTGGTACACGATGTCGGTGCCGAGGATCTCGGCGTTCACGGCCGGGACATCGGCGAGCGCCTGCACGCAGGCCCGCGCGAAGAAGCTCATGAACCCGAGCTTGACGCCGTGCTTCTTCTCGAACGCGTCCTTGTAGCGCGCGCGCACGTCCATCACGCGCGACATGTCGACCTCGTTGAACGTGGTGAGGATCGCCGCCGTCCGCTGCGCCTGCACCAGCCGCTCGGCGATCTTGAGCCGGATGCGGCTCATCGGCACGACGCGGTCGCCCTCGGCCGCCGGTGCCGCCCCCGGATCCCGCTCGGGAACGACCGCCCCCTCGTCCGCGGTCACGGCAGCGACCGCGGCTCCAGGTGTCGGGCCCGGCTTCGGGGCGTCCGGCTCGCGCAGCACGTCCTCCTTGAGGATGCGGCCGCCGGGCCCCGTGCCGGCGATCGCCGCGGGATCCAGCGCGCGCTCCTCGACGATGCGGCGCACGGCGGGCGAGAGCACCTTTTGCGCGGGCGTCGGAGCGGCGGCTGCCGGCGCCGCCGCCGGCTTCGCGACGGGCTTCGGATCGGGCCTGGCGTCCGGCTTCAGGTCCGGCTTCACGTCCGGCTTCGCGGCCGGCTTCACGTCCGACTTCACAGCCGCTCCGCCGTTCGCGATCCGCGCCAGCACGTCGCCAACTTTCACCACGTCGCCGGGTTTCCGGACGTGCGTGAGCGTGCCCGCGGTGTCGGCCACGATCTCCACGGCCGCCTTGTCGGTCTCGAGCGTGGCGATCGGCTCGTCGAGCCGCACCGCGGCGCCGTCGGGCTTCAGCCATTCGACCAGCGTCGCCTCCGAGATGGACTCCGCGAGCCGCGGGACCTTCACCTCCGCGCTCACGCGCCACCCTCCCGTCGCGCGCCCGCGGTCACCACGCCGTTCCCGGTCACGGGTTCGTTCCCCAGCGCCTGCTCGATCAGCGTCGCCTCCTGCTGCTGGTGCGCGGCGTAGATGCCGGTCGCGGGCGAGGCAGCCGCGCGGCGGGCCACGAAGCCGAAGCGGTGGCGGCCGGGAACGACGGCCTCGAGCCGATGGCGCAGGTGGCGCCACGCGCCCATGTTCGCGGGCTCCTCCTGTACCCAGAGCACGTCGTGCGCCTCGGGATAGCCCGCCAGCACGGCGCCCAGCTCGGCCTCGGGGAACGGGTAGAGCTGCTCCAGCCGCACGATCGCGGTGTCGGTGAGCCCGCGCGCCTCGCGAGCCTCGCGCAGCGTGTAGTGGAACTTGCCGCTCGTGATGCGGATGCGGCGTACGCGCGGGTGCTCCACGAGCGCATCGTCGAGCACCGGCTGGAACGTGCCGTGCGTGAGCTCGGTCACGGCCGAGACCGCGAGCTTGTGCCGGAGCAGGCTCTTCGGGCTCATGATCACGAGCGGCTTGCGGAACGGCCGGTGCAGCTGGCGGCGGAGCGCGTGGAAGAGCTGCGCTGGCGTGGTCAGATTGCACACCTGAAGATTGCGGTTGCCGCACAACTCCAAGAAGCGCTCGAGCCGGCCGCTCGAGTGCTCCGGGCCCTGGCCCTCGTAGCCGTGCGGCAGCAGCAGCGTGAGCCCGGACATGCGGCCCCACTTCGACTCGCCCGAGGCGATGAACTGGTCGATGCAGACCTGGGCCGCGTTCGCGAAGTCGCCGAACTGCGCCTCCCACACCGTGAGCGTGTGCGGGTCGGCGGTGCTGAAGCCGTACTCGAACCCGAGCACGGCCGCCTCGCTCAACATGGTGTCCACCACCTCGAAGCGGCCCTGCTCGGGCGCCAGGTGCTGGAGCGGCACCCAGCGGCGGCCGTCCTCGCGGTCGTAGAGCGCCGCATGACGATGGGTGAAGGTCCCGCGGCCCGTGTCTTGGCCGGTCAGGCGGACGTTGCGGCCCTCGAGCAGCAGCGTGCCGTAGGCCAGCGCCTCGCCGAGCGACCAGTCGAGCCGGTCCTCGAGGAACATGCGCCGGCGGTCGGCCGAGAGCTGCGCGATCTTGCGATGGGGGTGGAACGTGTCGGGCAGCTCCGTGATGCCGTGCAGCACCTGCTCGAGCGTCTCGCGCGGGGAGCGCGTGTCGGCGCTCCAGTCCTCCCCCGCCCACGACAGTCCCTGCCACGTGCCGCGTGGCGCGCGGCGCCCGGGGAGCACCGGCTCGGAGGACGCCCGGGCGTGCGCGGCGCGGTACGAGGCGTCCAGCTCCTTGAGCATGCGCTCCACCGCCGGCGCGTCGAGCACGCCGGCGCGCACCAGCCGGTCGGCATACGCGCGCGAGGCCGGGACGTGCTCGGCGATGCGCTGGTACATGACCGGCTGCGTGAACGTGGCGTCGTCCATCTCGTTGTGGCCGTGCTTGCGATAGCAGACGAGGTCGATGCAGACGTCGCGCTTGAAGCGCATCCGGTACTCGAGCGCGAGCGTCATCGCGTGCACGCACGCCTCGGGATCGTCGCCGTTCACGTGCAGCACCGGCGCGTCCACGACGCGCATGATCGCGGTCGGGTAGCGTGTCGCGCGCGCGTCCTTGGGCGACGTCGTGAAGCCCACCTGGTTGTTCACCACGACGTGGATCGTGCCGCCCGACTCGTAGGCCGGCAGCTGCGCCAGCGCCAGCGTCTCCGGCACGATGCCCTCGCCCGAGAACGCGGCGTCGCCGTGGATCAGCACCGGGATGCCACGCTCGCGCAGGCGGTCGGCCATCACCTCCTGGCGCGCGCGCATCGCGCCGAGCACGACCGGGTTCACGAACTCCAGGTGGCTGGGGTTGTACGTGAGCGCCAGGTGGACGCGCCGGCCGTCCGGAAGCACGTGGTGCGACGAGTAGCCGAGGTGGTACTTGACGTCGTCGGCGCCCTGGACGTCGGCGGGCACGAAGTTCGACCCGAACTCGCTGAAGATGTTCTCCAGCGGCTTCTTCATGATGTTGGCGAGGAAGTTGATGCGCCCGCGGTGCGGCATGCCGATCGTGATCTGTTCCACGCCCATCGCCGCCGCACCCGAGAGCAGCGTCTCGAACATGGGGATGAGCGACGCCGCGCCCTCGAGCGAGAAGCGCTTCTGGCCGGTGTAGCGCGCGTGCAGGAACTGCTCGAACCCGTCCGCCCCGAGCAGCGCGCGCAGCACCGCGACCCGCGCGGGATCAGCGAGCTGCGGCCGGTTGCGGCTCGACTCCATGCGCGACTGCAGCCACTCGCGCGCAGCCGCGTCCGGCAGGTCCATGAACTCGGCGCCGAGCGTGCCGCAGTAGGTGTCGCGGAGCGCGTCTCGGAGCTGGCGCAGCGTGCCCTTGAAGTCGCCGCTGAACGGCGCCTGGACCTCGCGGTCCAGGTCCGCCTCGGTGAGGCCGAACGCGGTCAGCTCGAGGAACGGGTGTGCCGCCGCGGTCTCGAGCCCCAGCGGGTCGAGTCGCGCGACCAGGTGACCGAACTCGCGGTACGCGTGCACCAGCGCGTACGCGCTGTCGGGCCCGCCCGCCGCTGGGGGCTTCCGCTCGCCGAACTCGACACCCGCGAAGAACAGCGCCCAGTCCTCGGGCACCGAACGGGGATTCTCCAACCAGTGTCGGTACTGCTCCTCGATGTAGTCGGCGTTCGCCCGTTGGATGAAATCCGCCCGGCCGGACATGCGAAACCTCGGTGCTGGTTGGGATTGCGCGGCAGGTCCTGAACCCTGAGATGCGCGGTGGAGCCGCCGCGGCGCGCGGAAGCTAGCACGAAGCGAGCCGCCCGCTGACCCGACATTCCCCCGCCGGATAAGGCCAGCGCGGTCATTTCTTCGCGCGCACGCCGCCCGCCGGGCCCCCATTCGATGCGAGGACCCGCGCGTCGAACCAGTCGCGGTTCTCCTCGAGCGCCGCGCGCACGGCCTTGGGCTTGTTGAGGCCGTGCCCGAAGCCCGGGAACACCGTGAGCTTCGCCTCCACGCCCACGTCGACGAGCGCGCGATAGAGCTCTCGCGCATCCGGCGTGGGCACGCGGGCATCGGCGCCACCGTGCTGGATCAGCACCGGGCAGCCGGCGCCCTCGCGCACGGTGGTGATCGGCGACGTCTCGGCGTAGATCGCCGGATCGTCCCACGGCGTGGCCTTCAGGTACTGGCGCGTGAACGGCGTGATGTCGGTGTTGACGTAGTAGGTCATCCAGTCGGAGATGCCCGCGCCCACCGAGATCGCGCGGAAGCGCTTCGCCTCGTGCGTGGCGAGGAACGCCGAGATGTAGCCGCCCTGGCTCCAGCCCATGACGCCGACGCGCGTGGAGTCCACGAGGCCCTGGCGTGCGAGCGACTCGATGCCGCTCACCACGTCCCAGGCATCGCCGACGCCGAGGTTGCGCACGTTCAGAGCCCTGAAGGCGGCGCCGTACCCGGCGCTGCCCCGGTAGTTGGGCTCGAGCACGAGCGCGCCCTTCGCGAGCCAGTGCTCGATCGGGTAGACGTACGTGGCGGCGAATCGGCTGGGCCGCGAGACGCCGGTGGGCCCGCCGTGGATCACGACCAGCAGCGGACGCCGGGAGCCCTTCCGCCAGCCCGCGGGCTTTCGCAGCACGCCCTCGATGCGCGCGCCGTCACGACTCGTCCACTGCACCATCTCGCTCGTGCCGAGCGTCCAGCCCTCGAGTTGGTCGGACATCCTCGTGAGCACGCCCGCGACGTCGCCGGTACGACCCGCGAAGACTTCCGGGTAATGGGTGGCGTCGCCGCCGACGTACGTCACGAAACGGCCATCCCGCGTGAGGTTCCAGCCGGTGCCCGTCCAGCCGGCGTCGGGGGCCACGCGCGTGGAGGCGCGCGTGGCCGGGTCCAGCCGGTAGAGATAGGCGCCGTTGGTGATGTTCGCCGCGAACCAGATCCCCGCGGGCGTCCACGCCACCAGGCCGACGTCCTCGTCGAAGTCGCGCGTGAGCACCGTGGGCGTGCCGCCGCTCGCCGGGACCGTGGCGATGAGACCGTTGGCGTAGTACCAGCCCGGGCTCTCGGCCGTGGTCTCGAACGCGATCCGCGAGCCGTCCGGCGACCACACCGGGTGGCCGTCGGGCCCGCGCCAGGTGACGAGCGCCGTCACCCTCCCCGACTTCACGTCCACCACGGAGACGTCCTTCGTGCTGTCCACCGCGAGCGCGTCGTTCGCCTGGTGGTCGAACGCGACGGCCGTGCCGTCGGGCGACCAGCTGAAGTCGCCCACCGCCCAGTCGCCCTTCGTGAGCCGCTTCCCCCGGGAGGCGCCCAGCGCGTGCACCCACAGGTTCGCGAAGCCGTGGTCGTCGTCGCGCTCCAGGTCGCCGTAGCGCTTGTCCCGTTCCTTCCGCGCGTCATCCTTCGGCTCGGGCGCCACGAACGCCACGCTCTGGCCGTCGGGCGACCACGCGAACGCGCTCACGCCCTCGTCGTTCGCGGTCAGCTTCTCCGCCTCGCCGCCGCGCATGTCCAGCATCCACACCTGGCGCTTCTCACCGCGCTCGGAGAGGAACGCGAGCCGGGAGCCGTCCGGCGACCAGGCCGGCGACGAGTTCGACTTGGGACCGAACGTCAGCTGCCGGGTGCGACCGCTCCCGACCTCGGCGAGCCAGAGCTGGGTGACGAACGCGTTGCCCACCATGTCGGTGTCGCGCATGGCGTAGGCGACGAACCGACCGTCCGGCGAGACGCTGGGGCTGTTCACCCGCTTGAGCGACAGCATCTGGTCGATCGTCGGCTCGGCGCCGCGCGCGATCGACGGCGCGACCCCCGTGACGAGCGCGAGAATCGCGGCCCAACCCGCGTGACGTCGAATGCGGAGCGTATTCACGTGCCCTCCGAACCGTGTGACACCCAGTTTGGGGATGCTGCCCCAATCCGCCGAGTAGAGCCAATGTGAACCGAATAGCAGGATGCCTGAACTCGACCGTGGAGCTTGCGAACGGCTCGTGAATCACGGGACCCATGCAAATCGACACGTCGGAGCGGGTCCCCGGAGGACCTCTTTTGAAGGCCTCTCGGCGCACACATCCCGTTGTCGTGTCGTGCGTTCGACCGACCACAGTGGACGACTCTCACGCATGGGGCGTGCACGACTCGGGAATGTCGACATGCATGGCCCGGCGCTTGCAAACCTGTCGGGTAGGTCTTGCTACCTGCGAGGGTTCTCAATGTCCGGAACGCGTGGTTTCAGTCTCATCGAACTCCTGGTCGCGCTCGTCGTCGCCGGTGTCGTGCTCCTGATCGCGATGCCCGGCTTCGGGCGGTTCCGCGCCACGATGTCGCTGAAGCAGGCGAACGCCCAGCTGCTGCAGGACGTGCGGCGGGCCCGCCAACTCTCGGTCACGCGCCGCGCGCCGGTGGTGGTGCGCTTCGGTGCGCCGCCCGCGGTCTCCAACATCACCAGCTACACGATCCACGTCGACACGAACGCCGACGGTCTCGTGCAGGGCAGCGAGATGGTCACCGTACGCAACATGCCCAACGGAACGCGCCTCAGCGCGGTGAGCCTCACCCCCACCGACTCGCTCAGATTCGAACCCAGCGGCCTGCTCCTGCCGGTCACCGTCGGCAGTCCAGGCGGCCGCCTCACGTTTGCCAACCGCTTGAACCGCCTGGACACCCTGATGGTCTCGGCGGCCGGAGTCTGCTACCGCCCATGACACTCTCTCCGCTCCCCACGCCGGCGGCCCTCCCCGCCGATCCGGTTTCCCGCCGCGCCCAGGACGGGTTCACGCTCATCGAGGTCATGTTCGCGATCGTCATCTTCGGGATCGGCGTCATGGCGCTCATGGCCTGTGTGCCCATGGCATCGAAGCGGGTGATGAGCGCCGGCGCCCAGACGAAGGCCTCGTCGCTCGCCTCCGAGGCGGCCGAGGAGCTGCTCACGGTGCCGTACGGGCACGCGTCGCTCACGGCGGGCGCGCACAACGACCCGGCGAACCCGCACGACGGTCTCTACTACACGCGCTGGGTGGTCGAGGACAACGCCCCCATCACCGCGTGCAAGCGCATCACCGTGACCGTGGCGCGCGGCGCCGCGTCGAACGTCCCGGTCGCCCGCCTCGTCGTCGTCACGCCCCAGTCGGGAGGTTGATCGTGAACATCCCCACCCCCGCCCGCGGGCGGGAACGCGGTTTCTCGCTGATCGAGGTGATCATCGCCCTGCTGCTGGCGACGATCCTGCTCGGCGCCATCTCGATGGCGTTCTACCGCACCACGAACCAGGCGCTGCGCCTGCGCGACGTCACCGACCGGCGACAGAGCGCGCGCACCGCCGTGCAGATGATGGACCGCGAGATCCGCATGGCCGGTTCCGGCTGGGGCCGGATCCCGGTCTACGGCAACAACAGCGCGGGCCAGCCGGTCACGCTGGCCGCCGTGACCCCCGGCTTCACGTCGGCGGCCGCCGACGACTCGCTGATGCTGATCGGCGCGTGGCAGACGCAGACGCCGGTCACGGACCAGATGCCGAGCTCCAGCTCCAACCTCAAGGTCCAGGACGTGACCGGGTTCGCCGCAAACGATCTCGTGCTCGTCTCGAACGGCCTGTTCGCGAACATGTTCCAGGTCACCGCGACGAATGCCTCGAGCCAGCACCTGCAGGCGAATCCCTCCTCGCCCTACAACAACTCGGGTGGCTACAAGGTGTCGGACGGCCATTGGCCGGCCTCGGGATATCCGGTGGGCTCGATCGTGTTCAAGCTCACGATCTCCAGCTACTACATGGACCGGACGACGTACCGGAAGCCCGTGCTCATGCGCCACGAGTACGGCACGCCGCCGCAGGTCGCGGCGTACAACGTGGACGGCTTCCGGGTCTGGTACCTGATGCAGGACGGGACCTGGACGCGCAACCCGCAGAACTTGATGAACGTGGAACAGGTCAAGCCGGTCGTGGCCACGCGGATCAGCGACCCGCGCCGGCCCTCACTCGTCGACAGCGTCTGGACCACGCTCCAGCCGCGCAGCTTCTAGAGGGAGAACCCATGCGGTCGAACGCTCACCCGATGACGCCCCACGCCAGCGAGCGCGGCATCGCGCTCGTAGCGGCGCTGCTGTTCATCCTGCTCTCGAGCGTTCTGGTGGTGACGATCATGCTCACGACCACCGGCGAACGGACGCAGTCGAGCAACACGCAAACGGCCAAACTGGCGCTGTACGCGGCGGACGCCGGGGTGCGCACGCAGCAGCAGATCCTCGCGAACCTCGCCAAGGCGAAGATGGACAGCTGCCTCGCGGCATGGAACGCGGCGGGCTCGCTGCCGAGCCAACCGATCATCAGCAATCCCGCGGCGATCTTCCCCGCCGGGACGCTGGCCAGCCCCTACGTCGCCTCGAGCTCGAGCCCGGCGTTCGCGGCGAGCGCCAGCATCAACCTCTCCAGTGCCAACGTCGGGCCCACGGCGCAGGCGTTCGACTACATGTTCACCATCACCTCGAGCGGCTCGCTCGCCAACACCGGCAAGCGGAACGTCCAGTCCTCGGGCGTGCTGCGCCTGAGCGCGACCCGGGGCTCGTTCGCCGACTTCCTGGTGCTCACCGACCAGTTCACGATGGCGAACAGCGGCACGGTGTGGTTCACGTCTTCGGACCAGCTCGACGGCCGCGTGCACACGAACGGCTCGTTCAAGTTCGCGTATCACCCCGTGTTCCAGGACCGGGTCTCCCAGGTCGGCGCCACGGCCACCTACTACAACAACGGCGGCTCGCCGGTGGTGGTGGACGCGAACAACAACGGCACGCTCGACACGCCGGACTTCTTCGGCGGCTACGTGCGCGGCCAGACCGCGATCGCGCTGCCCACGAACGCGAACGACCAGTGGTGCAAGGCGCTGGGACTGACGCCGAGCGGGGGCATCGCGCCGACGAGCAGCCAGATCAACACGCAGCTCGGCGTGCCCTCGGGCACGCCCACGAACGGCGGATACGTGGTCCACAACGCCTCGAACCAGGTCATCGGCGGCCTCTACATCCAGGGCACGGCCACCGTCGTCAAGGTGTACGCGGACACCGTCACCGACCGCCAGTACTACCGGATGAGCGTCGGCCCGAACCACGTGTCGGTCGAGGTCGACCCGGTCGCGAACAAGACACGGGTGTGGAACAAGCCCAACACCGGCGGCGCCCCCGACTTCACCTACGACGGCGTGCCGAACGGCGTGATGTACGCGAACGGCGGCATCGACAACCTCACCGGTCCCGACCGCGACGTCAGCACCGGGAGCGTCCCCCCGGCGCTGGCGATCAACCAGCGCGCGCTCATCGCGTCCAACGGGGACATCGTCCTCCAGGGTGACCTGACCTGCGACCTCTACGACGAGAAGACGAACGTGCTCGGCATCTTCTCCGGTGGCGGCGCCGTGCGCATCGGCAACTCGGCCCCGAACAACCTGAACGTGGACGCATTCGTGATGGCGTGCGGCTCCAGCGGGGAGTTCCGCGTCGACAACCACAACTCGGGGCTCTACCGGGGTCCGGTGAACCTGCGTGGGGGCATGGTGTCGCGCTACTACGGCGCCTTCTACACCTGGGACACCAACGGCAACCCGGTCACCGGCTACACCCGCAACTTCCACTACGACCGCCGCGGGTTGATCCCGCCCATGTACCCCACCACGGGCGTGTTCCAGGCCGACACGCCGACCGCTCGCACCATCGCCTGGAAGGAGATCTGACCGATGCGTCGATCGATGCGCAGAACCAAGCGAGGCACCCAGCGCGTGTTCACGATCACCTGGGTGGGGCTGGCGCTCCTGCTCGGTCTGCTCGGACTCAGCTACCGCAAGCAGAGCGGGCCCGCGCGCCTGCACCCCGCAGCCGCCCCGACGCAGAGGATCGAGAACGCGCAGCCGATTCCCAGCCGCGCCCCGCTGCCGCCGAAGCCGGCGAACGTCAGGAACGGCTGACCGGGCCGTAGCCCCGACCCTGAAATGCGACGCGCCCGGGACCACGCAGGTCCCGGGCGCGATCGCTTCCGCAGGGTTCCTAGGCGCCGGCCGCGCCCTCCGGCAGCGCGGTGAGATCGGGCGTCTCCTCCGGAACCGCCTCGCGCTGGTGCTCCTTGGCGACGAGCGTGTAGACCGCCGGCACCACGAACAGCGTGAACGCGGTACCGATGATCATGCCGGTGACGAGCGAGATACCGATGCTGTTCCTGGCCGCCGCGCCGGGGCCGTGCGCCAGGATGAGCGGCACGTGGCCGAACACCGTGGCCGCCGTGGTCATGAGCACCGGCCGGAGCCGCGTGCCCGCCGCCTCCACGACCGCGCGCGCCTTGTCGAGCCCGCGCTCTTGCAGGTGGTTCGCGAACTCCACGATCAGGATGCCGTTCTTCGCCACCAGCCCCATCAGCGTGATGAGTCCCACCTGGCTGTAGATGTTGAGCGAGGTGAAGCCCAGGAACGTGAACATGAGCGAGCCGGCGAGCGCCAGCGGCGCCGAGCCGGCGAGGATCACGAACGGGTCGCGGAAGCTTTCGAACTGCGCCGCGAGCACGAGGAAGATGAGGATGCCCGAGAGCAGGAACACGCCGAGGAACTTGCCGCCCTCGGTGCGCAGCTGCCGCGACTCGCCGGCGAAGTCGATCGTGTAGCCGCGCGGCAGGATCTGCCGCGCGTTCGACTCGAGGAACGACAGGGCCTCGTCGAGCGGCAGCGTCGGCGGGATCACCGCCTGGATGCGCACCGCGTTCAGCTGCTGGAAGCGCTTGAGCTCGCGCGGCTGGGTCGTGGTGTTGAGCGTGGCGAACGTCGACAGCGGCACGAGCTTGCCGCCCGGGCCCGTCACGTACACCGACTGCAGCTGCTCCGCGGTCAGGCGCTCGGCGCGCTTGATCTGCGGGATCACCTTGTAGCTCCGGCCCTGGACGCTGAAGCGGTTGACGAAATTGCCGCCCAAGAGCCGCGACAGGTCCGCGCCGACCTGGCTCATGTCCACGCCCAGCGAGCGCACCTTGTCGCGGTCGAACACGATCTCGGTCTGCGGCTGGTCGTACTTGAGATCGGTGTCGACGTAGTAGAACTTGCCGCTCGCGTACGCCTTGCCGACGAGCTCGTTCGCGATCGCGAGCAACTGCTCGGGACCCGCGGTCGAGGCGATCACCATGTCCACGGGAAAGCCGCTGCCGCCGGGTAGCGGCGGCGGTGTGAGCGCGATCCCGCGCACGCCGGGCACCTGCGAGAAGCCGGCCGCGACCTCCATCTGCAGCTGGGCGACCGTCTTCTTCCGCTCGTTCCATGGCTTCGTCACCATGCCGGCGAAGCCGCCGCTCGGCGTGGTGATCTGGAAGATGTTCTTGGCCTCGGGGATGCGGTGGAACGCCTCGTAGATGCCCTTCGCGAACATCGTCGTCTGGTCGATCGTGGCGTTCGGCGCTGCCTGCACGATGCCGAACACCACGCTCTGGTCCTCGGCCGGGGCCAGCTCGCGCTGCGTGAACATGTAGAACGGGAAGATGAGCAGCATCACCAGCACCCACAGCACGAGCACGACGTTGCGGTTCGCGACCACCCCGCTGACCACGCGCATGTAGTTCTGGCGGATCAGGTCGAACTGGTGGTTGACGAAGCCGGCGAAGCCCTTCTCGCTGTCGCCCTGGCGCAGCAGCCGCGAGCCCATCATCGGCGACAGCGTGATCGCCACGATGCCGGAGACGACGACCGCACCCGCGAGCGTGAACGCGAACTCCCGGAACAAGGCGCCCGTGAGCCCGCCCTGCAGCGCGACCGGCGTGTACACCGCGGCGAGCGTGATGGTCATGGCGATGATCGGGCCCAGCAGCTCGCGCGCCGCGTGGATCGCGGCCTGGATCGGCGGCTCGCCCGAGTGCACGTGGCGCTCGACGTTCTCCACCATGACGATGGCGTCGTCCACGACGAGACCGACCGAGAGCACGATCGCGAGCAGCGTGAGCAGGTTGATCGTGAACCCGGCCGCGTTCATGAGGAACACCGCGCCGATCAGCGAGATCGGGATCGCGACGACCGGGATGATGAGGCCGCGGATCGAGCCGAGGAACAGGAAGATCACGAGCACGACGATGAGCAGCGTCTCGGTGAGCGTCTTCAGCACCTCGTGGATCGACTGCTCGATGTACTCGGTCGAGTCGTACGGGATGCCCGCCTTCATGCCCACGGGCAGCTCGGCCTCGAGGTCGTGCACCGCCTCGCGGACGTGCTTGATGACCTCGAGCGCGTTCGCGGTGGGCAGCACCCACACGCCCATGAACGTGGCGGTCTCGCCGTTGAACTTGACCTCGGTGTCGTAGTCCTCGGCGCCGAGCGAGACGTCGGCGATGTCCCCGAGCCGCACGATGTCGTTGCCCTTCTGCTGCACGACCATGTTGCGGAACTCCTCGGGCGTCTTGAGATCCGTGTTCGCCACGAGGTTCACCGACGTCATCGTGCCCTTGGTGCGGCCCAGCGCCGAAAGCGAGTTGTTCTGCGCCAGCGTCGCCCACACCTCGGACGCCGACAGCCCGTGGGCCGCCATCTGGTCGGGTTTGAGCCAGACGCGCATCGCGAACGTGCGCCCGCCGAGCACCTCGGCCTTCTGCACGCCGGAGACGGCCGAGAGCCGCGGCTGCACCACGCGCACGAGGTAGTCGCTGATCTGGTTCTGGTCCAAGTCCCGCGACGAGAAGCCGAGGTACATGGCCGCGAACTGCGCGTCGGCCGTCTGCACCTGGATGACCGGGGCCTGCGCCTCGGGCGGCAGGTCGTTGCGGACCTCGGCGACCTTCGACTGGATCTGGGTGAGCGCGTCGTTGGTGTTGTAGTTGAGCTTCAGGTGCACCGTGATGGTGCTGATGCTCTGCGCGCTCGAGGACTCGATGTAATCGATGCCGTCGGCGCTCGCCAGCACGCGCTCGAGCGGCGAGGTGATGAAGCCGCGCACCAGGTCGGCGTTGGCGCCGACGTACACCGTGCTCACGGTGACCACCGCCACGTCGGTGCGCGGGAACTGCCGCACGCTCAGCGAGCGGATCGACTGGAGCCCCGCGATGAGAATGATGAGGTTGACGACGATCGCGAGTACCGGCCGCCGGATGAAGATGTCGGTGATCCGCATCAGCTGTCTTCCGGCTTCGGCGCGGTGCTGTCCGCGGGCATGACGGCGTTGTTCACCTTGACCGCGGCGTTCGGGCGCAGCTTGAACACACCCGAGGTCGCCACCTCCTCACCCGGCTTGACGCCGTCGAGGATCGCGACCTGGTCGCCCTCGGCACGGCCCAGCTTCACGAACTGCTGGCGCACGCCGCGATAGGGCTTGCCGTCGGGCCCCTTCATGTCCTCGAGGATGAACACCGAGTTGCCGTACGGCGCGTAGTTGATCGCCGCCGAGGGCAAGGCGACCGTGGGCAGGCCCTGGCTGACGATGACGCGGACCGTGGCGTACATGCCCGCCTTGAGCTCGCCCTTCGCGTTCGGGAACGTCGCCTGAACCTGCACGTTGCGGGTGGCGTCGTTCACGACCGGGTCGATGGCGGTGACGTGGCCGTGGAAGACGCTGTCCTTGCTGCCCTCGACCGTGGCGTCGACGCTCGAGCCCACCTTGAGCGCGCTGATGTCCTGCTGCGGCACGCTGAAGTTCATGAAGACCGCATCCATCGCCTGGAGCGGCACGATCGCGTCGCCGCTGTTGACGTACTGCCCCAGGTTCACCTGGCGGATGCCGGTGACGCCCGCGAACGGCGCCCGGATGGTCTTCCGGTCGATGCTCGCCTGCGCCTCGCCCACCGCCGCCTCGGCGGACTTGTACTGGGCACTGGCGAGGTCGTACTCGGACTGGGCGATGGCCTTCTGGTCGATCAGAGCCTTGGCGCGATCCAGGCTCACCTTCGCCAGCTCGAGCGACGCCTGCGCCGACGACAGCTGCGCCTGCTCCTGGCGCGTGTCGAGCTGCACGAGCACCTGGCCCTCGGCGACGCGCGCGCCGGAGTTGAACGCGACCTTCGACACCACGCCCGGCAGGTCGGCGCTCAGCATGACGCCCTGGATGGGCGCGATGCTGCCCACGGCGTCGAGCGTGTTCGCCCACTCCGTCTGCTGGGCCACCACCGTGGTCACCGCCTCGGGCGGTGGCGAGAACGACTTGTTGGCGGCGATCGCGGCCGAGATCTGGCGGTACTTGACGAACCCGAGAATGGCAACGACGAGCACGAACGTGCCCAACATCTGCAACATGCGTCGATTCATGAACGGGAGCTCCATGCGCGGCGGGGGCGCGCGCCGGGGACGACGGGAACGCCTACAGGGTCAGGATGAGAGTAGGATGCGGAGCATCCGCCAAGGTTCCGGGATCTACCCGCCGGACGGGTGGACTCCGCGACCAGCGAGGTCAGCAAGCGGACCACCGCATGAAGCCACCAATCTACCCGAAGGGGCGGGCCGGGCGACAGTCGGAACCGCCGACCGGGTTCGAGTTGCTGGGGATACGCCCCGAGGACGGGTGGGGTTGCCGCTATGCCCGGAGGCATCCGGAAGGCGACGGGACCCGGCGCCCGAGGCGTCAGCATCGGGGCCTTCCCGCCCCCTGCGACCGCGGGACTCTTGCCTCATGAAGCCCTACGCGGACCGCGCCGAGGCGGGTGCGCGCGTCGCGGCGGCGCTCGTCGAGCTGCGGCGGGACCGCGTGGTCGTGGCGGCGCTCCCACGCGGGGGCGTCGCGGTGGCCGTCCCCATCGCCCGCATGCTGGGCGCACCGCTCACGCTGAGCTTCGTCCGCAAGCTGGTGCTCGCCCGCGTCCCCGAGCTGGCCGTGGGTGCGGTGGACGAGGACGGGCAGGTCATGACCGACGCCAGCACGCTGGCCGCGCTGGGTGCCTCGCTGGATGACCTGGTGGAGGCCCGCCGGCGAGCGGAACGGGAGCTGGCCCGGCAGCGCGAGGTGTTCCCGGTGACACCGCTGGCCGCGTACCTGCCGGAGGCGAGCGTGGTACTGGTGGACGACGGGCCCGCGACCGGCCTCACGCTGCGCGCAGCCGTGGCCCATGCGCGCCGCCACGGGGCGCGCGAGGAGATCGTCGCGGTGCCCTGCTCCTCGGCGAGCGCCGCGAGGCGGCTCGAGCACGAGACGGACCGCTTCATCTGCCCGCGCGTCGACCGCGACTTCTTCGCCGTGGGGCGCTACTACGCCGACTTCCACCAGGTCGGCGACGCCGAGGTGCTGGCGCTGCTCGAGCGCGCCCGGGGCCACGCGGCGCCGAGCTGAGCGCGGGCTCATTCGACCTTCGCAACCCCGTCCCCCGCGCTCCGGAAGCGCGTGAACACGGCGGGGTCGTGCCCGGGCACGATCAGCCGCGGCGAGGCGGCCAGCCGCTTCATCCGCGCCTGCGCGGCCAGGTTCGACGTGGAATCGAGCGTCTGGGCGATCGGCCGGCGCCGCTCGAGGTTCTCGTAGAGGTAGAGGTTGTCCGAGGCCACGATCACGGTGCCTTTCCCGGTGCGCACGCCCACGTACTGCGACGCGAACGTGTGCTTGCCGCCGGTGTAGACCGTGAGCCCCGGCAGGATCTCCTTCGCGTCGCCGTCCACGAGCGTCACGCGCCCGGCCGCGTTCAGCCGGCTGAGCATCTGCGCGTCCAGCGTGTCGATCGCCGCCGCGGCCGGCAGGCCGTCCGCGCCGACGTGGTGCGCGTACTCCTCACGCTGGATCCAGATGCGCGCGTTCGGGAACAGGTCGGCGCCGTCCAGGTGGTCCCAGTGAACGTGCGAGATGATCACGTCGGTGATCGAGTCGGGAGCGATGCCGAACCGGCGCACGGCCTCGGAGGGCTTCACGAACCCCGCCGGTTTCCACTCGTCGACGAACTTCGAGCGATAGAACCCCGCGTCGACGAGCACGTGGCGGCCGGGGGCCTCGAGCAGCCAGCACATCATGGCGATGTCGATCGTGCGCGTGGTGTCCGCGCCGGTGACGAGGTAGCGCACCGGGAACTTGGGCACGGTCGCATAGCGGATCGCGTAGACCCGCCAGGCGGGCGCGTGCGGAGCGGCCGCGGTCGCGAACCCGAGGAGGCTCGCCGCGAGCAGCGCGCAGCGCAGCCGACTCATCGTCGGCGGGCGCGTGCGCGCGGCGGACGCGGGCGTGCGGCGAGCCGCCCCCGGGATCGACGACCTCATGGACGTCCCGCGCCCGCGCCCAGGGTGAGGAGAAGCTCGTCCAGTTGCGCGAACGTCTCGACCATCGCATCCGCCGCCCCGGTGCCGGCAGCGTCGAGAGCCTCCTTCGAGGGATAAAGCTCGTGCAAGACCAGCAACGTCTTGCCGCCTTTTTCCTCGAACGTCACCGTCGTGACGGAACCCTCGTCACCTTCCTCATTGGTCCAGACGAGGCGCGAGTGCGGTGTCACTTCCTTGTACGTGCCGAAGAACGCCATGCCATCGGGTTCGAACTCGAGACGGTACGTGCCCCCGGCACGAGCATCGATCTCGCACGAACGTAGGAACATGCTCATCGACTTCGGCAGCCACCACCGCTTGAACAGCTCGGGCTTGGTCCACGCCTCGAACACGATGCGCGCCGGGCCGTTGAAGGTCCGGGTAACGACCACCTCACGGTCGGACTTCCGTTCCACCGTCGTGCGGTTCATGCGGGCGGGCTCACTTTCTCTTCTTGCGTCCATCGACCTTCTCCTTCCGTTTCAGATCCTCGACCACCTTGTCCAGCTCGTCGAACCGTGCATCCCAGAGCTGGCGGTACCTCTCGATCCATGCCGCCTCTTCCTCCAGTCGACCGAGGCCCAGCCTGCAGGTCCGCACCCGCCCCACCTTCTCCGTGGTGACGAGCCCCGCCTGCTCCAGGACGCCGACGTGCTTCTTCATGCCCGTGAGGGTCATGTGGAACTTCTCGGCCAGGTCCGTGATCGAAGCGTCTTGACGCCCGAGCTGCTCCAGAACGCCGCGTCGGGTGGCGTCCGAGAGCGCGGCGAACGAGGCATCGAAGCGGGCCGTATACTGAACCATGTGGTTCAGTATTACACACGGACGGGCGGCACGCAACAGGAGACGGAGGCCCCTACTTCAGGCGCAGGTCGCGAACCGCGGCGGGCGGCACGATGTCGGCGAGCGCGGGCGGCGCCACGCCGACGACGTAGTCCTGGATGTTGGACGCGGTGCCGCAGCCCGTGCCGCAGAACGTCGTCCAGTTGCTGGCGAAGATCACGCGCTGGCCGTCGCGGGACGGCACGGCGTGGGTCTCGCAGCGGTAGCAGCCGTCGAACGCGCCGTGCATGTGCGCCAGCCGCTCCACGGCCTTCGAGCCGTCGATCTTGATCGCCACCACCTCGTCGTCGAAGCGCTTGCCCGGGCTCGGGTAGTAGCTCACGTACACCCAGCCGGGACGGTCCAGGTTGCGGGTCGAGATGTGGTGCGGGAACGCCTCGTTCGTGGGATCGGTGAGCATGGTCACGAACCCGTCCCGCAACCGCACCTTCACCACGCCGGCCATCGCGGTCCCGTTCACCGTGGACGGGCAGCCCGAGCTGCGCTGTCCGATCAGCACGTCGGCGTTGCCGTCGAACGGATCGAGCGCGAAGTCGGCGTGCCCGAGGTCGAGGACGAAGCCGTTCGCGGGATCGTGCCCGAGGCACTCGGGCGTGCCCGCCGGGTAGACGTGTGGCGTGAGCGCCAGCGTCGTGGGATCGATGTCGAACACGCGCGGGTAGTCGCCGTTGTAGTTCACCACCGCGTAGCGGCCCGAGGCGGAGACGCTGACCCAGTCGATCGAGCAGCCGGAGAGCCCGCAGTCGGCGATCGTGCGCGGCGGGCCGATGCGCCGGCTGGGCCAGGGCGCGAACGGAGGCTGCGGGTCCATGTCCACGACCAGCATCTCCGTGGCGCTCGCGATCGCCACGAACCGGCCGTCGTTCGAGGGATTGCCCTCGCCCGAGCCCACGCCGGTGCTGGACGCGATCGGCAGTTGCCAGCTGCGGGTCTTGACGCAGTCGACGACGTCGTACCACGACAGCTCGGTGCCGCCGCTGTTGACGTTGATCATCTCGTGCGAGTGCGCGCGCGCGGGGTGCCAGCGGAAGTCGTAGAGCGGGCTTCCCGAGCAGTTGGCGAACTTCGGCCGGTACGTGGTCCCGTCCAGGAACAGCGGCGAGGGCCCGCCGCGATTCTCGATCGCGATCAGCGAGCCGTCCGCGCTCCACGGCTGGTCCTTCGAGTAGTGGTGGCGCGCGTCGGCGCCCCAGGTGCCCGAGACCGGGGACGTGGACGCGCCCACGTCGTTGGCGATGCGTGTGATCTGCGTGTGGAACGTGGGATCGATCGTGGGCACGAGGTAACCGGGCTTCGCGACCGCCGGCTCGCTGAAGACCGCGCCCGGGTTCGTCACGGGCCCGCCCCCGCTCCCCGACGCGGAAAGGGTGAACGCGTCCACGACGCTCCCCGAAGCGCAGCTCACGTCCGTCGTGCCGCCGCCGCCGGGACCGCACAGGAACTGCGCCTGGATCGCCGTGTCCGTGAACCGCAGCACCGTGGCCCCGAGATGCATGGCGCGGAATGCCGACCACGCCGGCTGTGCGCACGCGAGCCACAGGCAGGTCCCGTCTTCCTCGAGGCTCGCGCCGCCGGTCCCCGCGGTGACGTGCGTGACCCCGTGCTGCGGGTGGCTGCGCTCGTAGTCATGGCTGTGACCGTTCAGGTTGAGAACGTACTTGCTGTGCGCATCGCCCAAGGCGGCCATGATCGACTGGAGTCCCGAATCACCCGGGTGGTGGCCGGACGAGAACGCGGGCCGGTGGCCGTAGGTGACGATGAACTTGATCGTCGGGTCCGCCTGCGCCTGGTCCATCAGCGAGCCGACCTTGGTCTTCCAATCGGTCCACGACGCGCCGGTGTACGGCTCGGGGTAGGCGATGAAACGCGTGTTCCCGTAGTCGAACCACGACCAGTCCTCGCCACAGCAGCCGCCGGCGGGTGCCCCCGGCGACGTCTGCGGGTTCGGGAGCTCGAACCGGCCTTTGTAGTTGCGCAGGTCGTCGCTCGCCGGGGAGTCCCACTCGTGGTTGCCCCACGCCGGCATGTAGGCCACGTCCCGCGACCACGCCATCATGTCGTTGAAGTGCGCGTCCACGGCCGCCTGGCCGTGAGCGTTCCCGTACGTGAGGTCGCCGACCATGAGCACGAACGCCGGTGCCGTCCCGGCGATCAGGCTCTGAACGCCGGCCACCGCCGGATAGGACCCGGCGTCGCCGATGTCCCCTTCGACGCACACGGTGAAGCCCGCGCTCCCCCGCGGCGGCGGCGTACGGAACGTGTGGTCCGGGCCGCCCCCGATCGAGTAGTGGTAGAGGGCGTTCGGCTGGAGCCCGCTCAGCCGCGCTTCCTGGAACGGGCCCGCGGACGAGAACGGCAGCGGGCTCGGCGCGACCGAGCTCGCGGTGAGGCCGTACGCGGGGGTGAGCCCGTAGCGGATCGTGGTCTCGCTGCCGCGCCAGTCGAATGTGACCGTGGTCGGGCCGACGAGGGTCCAGTGGATCTCGTCCGCTGCATGCGCCGGTGCGGCCATCGCGAGCGCCAGCACGAGCACGGATGCGGCGGATCCCAGGCGCGACCTGATCACGCGATCCTCGTAGGGGCCGAGCGGTGTGCGTGGTGTCGGGACCTGCGGGTCGTCCCTGACCCTGCGCGGGCGTCGGGGCCGAAGCTCGGGGCCCCACGGGCCGCCGAGCTAGCAGATAGGGTGCCGGGCGAAGTCACCCGGGCGAGAAAACGCACGTTTCCGTGGCCAGTGGCACGTTCGTGGGAGCGGCTCCCACGGCGCGCTCGCGTGCACCGAATGCGTTCCGCACGCCTCGGCGTTGCAGCGTGCGATGGCCACTAGCGCTTCGGCGGCCCCGTCGCCAACATGCGCTCGAGCTCGTGTGCGGGGAGCGCCCGCAGGCCGCCGTCGTACCGGTAGACGGCCCACCACGCGAGCGTGTCGGCCGGGTCGAACGCGCGGACGAACGCCACCGAGTCGACGCCCGGCACCATCACGCGCAGCGCGAGCCCCTCCAGGAGCGCCGAGCGCACGTTCGCCTCGTAGTAGCCCTCCTGCCCCGCGGGAACACCGTCGGCCGCGGACATGGCCTGCGACTGCGGCGACCACATCCGGAGCCGCGTGCGCTGCGGCAGCGTCGCGGCGCGAAGATCGTGGATCGCGTTCGCGGCGATCCGCGCGCGATCCACGATCGCGTCCGAGCGGAGCCCCGCGACCACGAACGGAGCCTGCTCGATCTTCCGCACCAGCGCGTGGCCGTCCACGGCGCAGAATGCCGCGAACACGATCGCGAGCGCCCAGCCGGCCACGCGCGGCAGCCGCGGCCACACCGCGGCCAGCAGCGACGCGATCATGAGCCCGGCCGCCGGGAGCCCGGCGTAGAGGTAGTAGTGGTAGGTGTGGTTCGCGAGCGGCAGCACCGGCGCCAGCATCGCGCACCACGCGAGCCCCGCGGCGATCCAGCCCGTGCGCCTGAGCGCCGGCACGAACGCGCCCGCGAGCCAGCCGACGTTCAGTGCCACACCCCAGCCGAAGACGCCCGCGTCCACCCCGTCCTTGAACGCCCGCACGGTCGCGAGCCAGCGATTCACGAGCCAGCCGTCGTAGCTGAGGACGTTTCCCGGGAGGGCGCCGAGCGAGAGCGCATACGCCTCGCCCCCGAGCGCAGGCACGCGCGCGCCGAGCCTGGCCGAGAGCACGGCGACCACGGCCAGTGCGAGGCACGTCCACCACACGCGGTCGCTCGCGAGCTCGCGAACGTTCGTGCGCGGCTCCGGCCCCCATACGGCGAGCGCGGCCCACGCGACCGGGAGCAGGAGCACGGACTCCTTGGCGAGCAGCGCGAGGGCGAAGCACGGCACGGCGAGCCAGCGCAGGCGCGGCGAGAACGCGCACGCCAGCACCGCCAGCGAGAGCAGCGTCGCGAGCACGTCGCCGTTCGCCGACGCCCAGTAGACGGCGGTGTAGGCCGACGGGTGGCTCGCGACGAACGCGGCGCCCGCGAGCGCCGCGGCCGCCGGCAATCGCCGCGCAAGCAGCCAGGCGAGCGCGGCCGCGCTCAGCGCGTGCGCGCCCAGCGACAGCACGTGTGCGGCGCCGGCGCTCGTTCCCATCCAGTGCGCGATCAGGTCCCACCACAGCTGGTGCGAGAGCCAGCGCCAGCCGAACGGCAGGCGCTCCGCGAGCCCCGCGGCCCGTGCCAGTCCGAGAAAATCGTCCTGCGAGAAGCCGTAGCCGAGGGCGCCCCAGAACGTCCACACGCCGATCGCCGCGGCAGCGATCGCCGCCGCAAATGGTGCGATCGCGACCGGCGGCGGTGTGCGTCCGGGAGCGCTGGACCCTGCGCGCGAGCCGGGCTTCATCTCCGGCGGCCGCGGGCGCGCTTTACCCAGGCCTGCCGACCGCGATCGTGAACGCGATGCAGGCGGCGAGCCCCACGGCCGCGAGCACAGCGGTGCGGCGGCCGCCCACGTGCTCGCTGAGCGCGTCCAGGCCGATCGCCGCCCCGAGCATGACGCACCACTCCGCGGGGAAGCGATAGCGATAGTTGACCGCGATCGGGATGATGAGCGCGCCGAAGCTCGCCCAGACCAGCGCCGGGAGCTTGAGCCGCGAGCGTGAAGCGGGCCACCACACGCCCGCCAGCAACGCGAGCAGCGCAAAGCGGTGGAGCCAGGTGTTGAGCCGCCGGTCGCGGATCGGGCCCATGTACTCGATCGTCGCGCGCGCGACGCGGCGGACGAATCCGGGCGGGTCGTTGCGGATCAACTCGACCGTGGCGTGGGAGAAGTGCCGGTCGAACCCCACCTCGCCCATCTCGGGATGGTCGGCCATGTACGTCCACGCCACGATCGGCGGGTTCTCGCTGTGGCTGTCCCACAGCGCCACGCCGCCCATCGTGAGCAGCGGCACGAACGTGTGGAGCCGGGCATAGTTGCGGATCGGCCACGGCAGCCAGGTGAGGAACAGCGCCGCGGCGAGCGCGATCGCGCCGCGCGGAAAGCGGCGCACGAGCCATAAGAAAACCGCCGCCACCGGTCCCACGCCGGCGGGCCGGGTGAGGATCGACACCGTGGCCACCACGCCCGCGGTCGCCGCCCAGGCCGCGTTGCGCTGCTTCGCGGCGCGAAACGCCAGCCACACGATGAGGATCATCGTGAACTCGAAGAACGACTCGGTCGTGACCTGGCCCGCGAACGACCAGCACCCGAGCCAGGCGAGCCGGAGCGCGAACGCGATCCAGGCCGCGCGGTTGCCCGCGATGTCCCGCGCGAGACCGCCGACCAGCGCGGCCGAGACCCCCGAGAGCGCTCCCTGCAACGTCACCGCGGTGGCGACGCCGCCGAGCATCAACGCCATGGCGAGGAACGCGCTGTATCCCGGCGAGCGGAACGCGTAGAGCGAGACGCTCGGGAACATCGGCTCGCGGTAGACGAAGCCGTGGCCCTCGAGCAGCGAGCGCGCAATCGCCATGAACGCATGGCTGTCGGGGTTCGAGGTCGGGTCCACGTGCAGCAGGCGGACCACGACGGCGCAGACGACGGCGGCGATGAGGCTCATCCAGCCGACGTGGAAGTGGGGCCACGAGGCGGACGTCCGGGATGCCGGAATCGAGGCCACTTCGCGCTCGTGCGAAGGACTGCCGCGCCCGGCATCGAGCGGCTGCGACCCGGGTGCCGGCTGCCCTGGCCCCGTCGCCGCCAGACGTTCCTCTATTCGCTCCACATCGCGCCTCCGGTTCTGGCACGGGTGAGCATGCCGGAGCCCGCGAGTGAAGTCGGCATCCCCTCGGGGGCGGGTCAAGTGCGCGTCAAGTTGGGAAACTATGCGGGAATCGCGGGATGCGTTCAAGGTCGACGGTGGGCCTGCGCTGCCAGCGTGGGACCGCCGCGGCTCTTGCCGGTACGTGACAGCCAGCGGCTCGAGTCCTGCTCGCCTGTAACGAGAGGGTGCGCGGCGACCGCAAGTCGTGGCGCGTCCGCGTGCACGACTGCAGAACGCTCGCCGACGCTGGGCGATCTGCCCGCTTTCCCAGGTCGTGCGACTCCGGGGGAGGGACGAAGGATGCGTCTGCCGATGCTCGCCAGGTTCGTCTTGGCGATCCCTCTCGCGATCCTGGCGAACCCGGCTCGGGGTGCGGACTCGAACGAGGCCTCCGCCGCAGGCCGGGTGCTGATCGCGGACGACGCCACGTGCGTGAGCGTTGGAGCCCGCGGGGAGCTGGGTTCGCACTACTCGGCGGTCGCGAACCTCCTGGCGCGACATGGGCTCTCGCGCGGGCGGACGCTGTGCCGCGTGCGCGACGGCGGCACGCGATTCCTCCAGCTCACGAGCAGCCAGCCGGGTTTCGACGCGGTGGCCGCAGCCGCGGCGCTCCGCGCGACCGGCCTCGTGCGCGCGGCGGTCCCGGACGTTCGCCTTCGTCTCCACGTGCTCCCGAACGACCCCGACCTCCCGCAGCAGTGGTGGGTGGACGACGGCGGCTTCGCTGACGTGCGGCTCGCGGCCGCCTGGGAACTGGAACCGGGGAGCGCCGGCGTGCGCATCGGCATCATGGACACGGGTGTGGACCTCGGCCATCCCGACCTCGCGGCCAAGATCTGGAGCAATCCCGGCGAGATCCCGGCGAACGGCGTGGACGACGACGGCAACGGCTACGTGGACGACGTCCACGGCTGGGACTTCGGCGACGGCGACGCGGACCCCGATCCGAATCCCGTTCTCGACCCGTCCGTGTTCGACCTCGACGTGGGCTTCCACGGCACGTTCGTCGCGGGCATCGCCGCCGCGGCCACGAACAACGGCGAGGGCATCGCGGGTGCCGCCAGGAACTGCCCCATCGTGCCGCTCAAGGTCGCGAACAGTGCCGGCGAGCTCACACTCGCCGCCATCACCGAGGCGTTCGGCTACGCCGCCACGAACCACATCGAGGTGGTCAACATCAGCCTCGGCACGCCGGATTCGGCCGGTGTCGGCGAGTACTTCCAGGCGCTCGTCGATGCGGCCACCGCCGCCGGCGTGCTGGTCGTGGCGTCCGCCGGCAACGACGGCACCTCGGATCCCAACTTCCCCGCCGCGTGCAGCGGCGTGCTCTCGGTGGCGGCGACCGATGCCAACAACGGCCGCGCGGAGTTCTCGAACTTCGGGCCGCTCGTGCGCATCGCCGCGCCCGGGGCCGGGATGTGGTCGGCGATGTGCCGGAATTACGAAGTGGACGAGTTCAGCCAGCTCTTCTACGAGGTGTTCATGGGCTGGGACGGCGTGCGGCCCTACATGGGTGGCGATGGCACGTCGTTCTCGGCGCCGCTCGTGGCCGGCGCGTGCGCGCTGGTGCGCTCGCGTCACCCCGATTGGCCGCCGCTCGTGGTCAGCTCGCACATGGTGGCGACCGGCGACGGCGTCGCCTACGACGAGCCGATCGGCCCCAGGCTCAACGTGCAGCGGGCGGTGACCGATCCCTCGGCTTCCGCCCCCGCCGGACCGTTCGCGCACGTGTCGTTGAACGTGATGCCCAATCCTTCCGCGGAAGCGACGATCATCCGCTTCGGCCTGCCCGCCGAAGGCCCCGCCCGGCTGCGCGTGTTCGACTGCATGGGCCGGCTCACGCGCGAGCTGCCGGGCGGCGAGATGTCCGCGGGCTCGCACGCCACGTCATGGGACGGGACCGACGACTCCGGCGATCCTGTTGGCCCGGGCGTCTACGTCGTGCGACTCGACACGCCGGCGGGAACGATCCTCCGCAAGCTCGCGCGCACGCATTAGCCAGGGACGCCTGCTACTTCGGCTGGCGAAGGATCTCCTCCAGCAGCGGCAGCGCCCGGTCCGGATCGCGGCGCGTCATGGACTCGACGGCCTGCCGCCGGACCTCGCTCGATGGGTGCGAGCGGGCGATCGAGGCCAGGTCCGCCATCACGTCACCCCCCGCCTCCTCGTCGTCGAGCCGGCCCAGGCTCTCCACGGCCTGGCGCTGGACCTGGACGTTCGAGTGCTTGTTCGCGATCTCCATCAGCAGCCCGCGCGTGCGAGCGTCCGCATGGCGGCCGAGGCTCTCCACCGCCTGGCGCTGCACCTCTTCGGGCCCGTTCTCGCGCGCGAGCTTCATCAGCAGGTCCGGGGTCGCGGGATCATCGCGCCGGCCGAGGCTTTCCACCGCCTCGCGGCGCACTTCGGTGGACGTGTTCGTGCGCGCGATCTCCATGAGTTGGTTCGAGATCTCGGCCCCGTCGCGGCGCCCCAGGCTCTCCACCGCCTGCCTGCGGACTTCGTCCGGGGCCTGGGAGCGGACGATGTTCTGCAGCTCGGCGTTCACGCCCGGCTCATCGCGTCGGCCCAGGCTCTCGACCGCCTGGCGCCTCATCTCGACATCGCTTCCCTCCATGACGAACTTGGTGAGGAGCTCGTGCGCTCGCGGCGAATCCACGCGCCCGATCGACTCCACCGCCGTCCGCCGCGTGTCCGCGCTCGGGTGCGTGCCGGCGATGCGCGTGAGCTTGTCCAGCGCCTGATCCTCCGGGAAGCGCCGGCCCATCGACTCCACGGCCATGTCGCGTGCCCGATCCTGCGTGTTCTTCCATGCGATCTCCTCGAGCAGCGAGAGCGCGGTCGGCGTCCCGAGGCGGCCGATACTCTCCACCGCCTGCACGCGCAGTTCCTCGTTCGGTGAGGTTTCAGCGATCTTCTTGAGCCGTGGCAGGCTCTGCGCTTCGGGATAGCGCCCGAGCGACTCGATCGCCTGTTGCTGCACTTCGAGGTCCCCGCGATCCATCGGCTGCGCACGCTCGTCCTGCGGCTCCTGCTCCAACGGCTTCGGCCCGGACGACGACGACTTCTGCGCCTTGGCCTTCATCTCCGGCGTTTCGAACTTCTTGGACTCGGCCTTGGTGGTCGTGGTGGGCGGCTTCGATGGCGTGGGCTTCGCGTCCGCCGCGCCTGCCGGCGGTGTCGGCTGCGGCGCCTGCTCGCTCACCTTCTCTCCCAGCGCGTCGAACGCCGCGCGGCGCGTGCCGTCGTTGGCCTCGGCCTGGCCAGCGATCGCGATCAGCGCTTCGAGGGCCTCCTGCGTCTGGAACCGGCCCAGCGACTCGACGCTCGCGCGCCGCACGCTCGGCGACGGATCCGTGTACGCCGCCTGGGAGAGCATGCGCACGCCTTCGCTCGACGGATGCATGGCCAGCCCCTCGACCGCGCCGCGGCGGATCTTCTCGGACGTCGAAGTCTGGAACATTCTCGTGAGATAGGGCACGACGAGTTCCGAGTTGCCCATGAACCCGATGCTCTCGACCAGCCGCGCGCGCAGCAGCGGGTCCTCGATCTTCTCGACCGTGGCGACGAGCCAGCGGAACGCCTGGTCGTCCGGCACCGGCTCCACCCAGTAGAGCGGTTCGCTGCGGAAGTCGGCGGGAAGCTCCGCGGTCTGGATGCGGATCCGGTCGGGCGTGCCCGCGTCCATGCGGATCATCATCAGCGCGGGCCCGTGTTCGCGGTCGTCCTTCGACGTCGTCCGCTTGGGGTCCGACGTGCCCTGCGCGCGGCCCACGAGCACGTCCTCCATCGTGAACGCGCCGCTCCTGCCGAGGAGCGACAGGCTGATGCCGTGGGAATCGCACAGCAGTCCGCCTTCGATCGACGAACTGGTCTGGAACGACCACCCCACCCACCACACGCGTGCGCCGGTCCGGCCCGCATCGTTGGCCGCCCATGCCAGGCGTTCGTCGAGCGGCTGCGAGGGGCCGGGCACGGCGACCACGCGTGAGGGTTTCAACAGGTTGGGATCGCTCGGCTCGCTGTAGGCCTTGTCCTTCATGCCGCCCTTCACCGTGCCCGCCGCGACCGGTTCGAGCGCCGCGAACGGAAGCACGAGGAGCGCGGCCAGGAACGCCGCCGCCACCGCGACCCGACGGCCCACCGCGCGGCGGTCGCGCACCGGGTCCAGCACCGCGAGCAGCCGGCCCTCGAGGCTCGAGGGGCGAGCGAACGCCACCGCGCCGAGCGCCGAGAGCCGCCTGGCGCGCAGCGAGCGCACCATGTCGAGCAGGTGGTCCGCGTAGTCGCTCGCGCGCGTGCGCGCCGCGAGCACGCGATCGTCGCAGGCGCGCTCGCGCTCGATCTGGAGCCGCGACACCGCCCACCACACACCCGGGTGGAACCAGAACAGGGCGCACGCCACCTGGGCGATGGCCTGGGTCAGGCAGTCGTGGCGCTGGACGTGCGCCAGCTCGTGGAGCAGCACGGCACGGCGGAGATCGAGCGGCCAGTCGTCCGCGCCCTGCGGGAGCAGCACGCGCGGCCGCAGGAGCCCGCTCGCCACCGGCACCACGATGCCGTCCGTGCGCAGCAGCGAGAACGGCAGCGTCAGGCCCAATCGATCGGCCGCCTCGAGCGCGAGCGCATGCCACTCGCCATCGCGCACCGGGCGCGCACCCTGGAGAATCAGCCGCAGCACGAGATGGCCGGCGATGAACGTGGACAACACGGCCAGCGCGCCGATCATCCACACGAGCAGGATCACCGCGAACACCGGCGTGCCCGACGGCGCGGGCTTCGAGCCCGCGTTCTCGCTCGTGGGCTCGGCCGCCGACGCAGGCGGCGCCGCGTCGCTTGCCGCCGGCGCCGAGGTCGCATCGCGCTTCGCCGGCTTGCCGGGCTTGGCGTATCGCTGCGGGTCGAGCTTGTAGGTCTTCTCGGCCGCGGGCGCGTTGGTGTCGGCCCTGAACTCGTCGTCCGACGTCACGATCTCCGGGCCCGGCTCGACCGTGGTCGCGAGCAGCCCGAATCCGGGCGCGATCGGTCCCATGAGCGGCGTGCTCACCTTCCACCTCGGCAGCGAGAGCTGCATCCACGGCAGCGCCACGAGGCCGATGAGCGCGCAAGCCCACACCAGGTGACGGTGCGCCGCGGACGCGCGCCGGAGCACGAGCACCAGCAACGCGGCCAGCGCCAGCACGAACGTGCCCTTGACGATCAGCTCGACCAGGAACGACACGCCGGCCACGGCCGGGGCCCCGGACAGCACGGTGGCGAACGACATGACGTCACCTCCCCTTTCGGCGCGAGGAATCGATCAGGCGCTGGAGACGTTCGAGCTCGGCATCGCTCATGCGTTCCGACGAGGACTCGAGAAGCGCGGCCACGGCCTTCTCGGTGGAGTTGTCGAACAACCGCTTGACCACGTCCTGCAGGATGGAGCGCCGCGCGCGCTCGCCCGAGACCACGGGCAGGTAGAGGTAGCGCGGGCCGTCCTGGACGTGCTTCAAGTGCCCCTTGTCCTCGAGGATGCGCAGCATCGCGCGCACCGCCGAGTAGCTCGGCGGGTCTTCGATCTGCGCCAGCACGTCGGCCACGGTGGCTCGCCCGAGCCGGTAAACCACTTCCATGATCTGGCGCTCACGGCTTCCGAGCCGGGTGTGCGACTTCGGATTCACGGGCGTTCTCCTGGGGCGGCGGCGCGCTGCTACTGCGCTAGCATGGTGCTAATCTAGTAGCACCTTCGGCCGGGCGCAAGGGGTTTGTGACCGCGCTGGGCGGACCGGAGTACGCGTTCGTGGGCCACACCCAAGGGGCCGGGGCCTACCTCGCCCCTCCCGTCCGCGCGGCGCGCAGCTGCGCGAGCAGCTCGCGCGCGGTGGAATCCTCCGGGTAGAGCCGGAGCTGGTCCGCGAGCATGCCCTCGGCGTCGAGGTACCGCTTCTGGGCGATCATGAGCTGCGCGAGCGTGAAACGGGAGAACGGGTTCTCCGGCCACCACTCGAGCGCGTCCGACGCGTCCTTCTCGGCTTCCGCCGTGCGCCCGAGCATGAGCAGGCAGACCGATCTTTGCGCCAACGTCGTGGCGCGGAACACCACGGCGGTCGTGTCCCGCTGGAGCGCCTCAGCGCTCGTGAGCCGGGCCAGCGCGTCGGCCCAGCGACCGGCCTCCATCGGCTCCGCGGCCGCGAGCTGCGCGCGCATGGCCGCGGTCTCGACGAAGGAGAGTTCCGGCATCCCCTGCGATCGATACTCGACGAAGCCGGCGAGATCCATTTCCGGGTGCCGGCGGAATTCTTCAAAGCTCGTCCAGGCGAGCGTGGTGTCCCGGTACCAGACGTGAAGTGCGAGATCGCCCACGAACGCGTGGCCCGTCATGCTCGGGAAATGGTGCTGGCCGAAGCGTGCGCCGCGGTGCGGTGCGGGCACTCGGGTGGCGAGCAGCGCACGCGTTTCGTGGGTGAGGCGCTGTAGTCGCTCGACGTGCGGAAAGTCACCCTCGATGCCGGGCGGCGGCAGTTCCGTCACCCGGCCCACGGCGCCCGGACTCATCGCGAAGGCGAACAAGCGCAACGCGACGAGCGGCAACAACAGGAGCCGGTGGGCCGAGCCCAGGAACCCCACGAGCAACACCCCGACCCCGATGCTCGCGAGCACCGCCCGTTGTGCGGACCAGTACGGGAAGACGCCCGCGAGCGGCGCGGACGCAGCCACCCACCACAAGAACCCCCACAGCAAAATGGGCCACGCCAAGCGCAACCGCGTCCGCGCGTCGTGGCCCATGAAGAGAGTTCCCGCCACGCCGAGAAGCACTGCCAGCGCGGTCGTGACGATGACTTCGGTGGAGCCGCCTTCGAACTTGATGCTGAACGCTGAGTGTGCGGCGGACAACACCGCCCAGCCGACGCGGACCGCGAGCGGCGCCGCGGCCTCCGCCCCATAGCCCACGGTCGGGCCGTGGCTCGAGGTCAGCCTCCAGTACGCCCCGCCCCATGCGATCAGCACCAGTGCCACGCAGCCGGTCGCCTTGAGCCGCGCGCGCCGACTCCAGGCGGGCGTCGTCGGGACCCAGGGCAGGAGGAGCGCCGCGATCGCGGCCACCTCCTTACAGAGGAGCGAACCCAGGAGCGCGAGCGCCATGGTCCACATGCGCCCGCGCGAGGCCTCGTGCAGCGCGAGCGCCGCGAACAGCAGCGCGCCCAGGTCCTGGAAATGGCTCGGCCACGTGATCAGCATGCGGTTCGATTCGAGCAGCAGCGGAAAGCTGGCCACCGTCGCGCACCACGAGGCCGGCCAGCGCGGCCGAAGCGCGCGATAGACGAGCGCCGCGCTCCCGAGCAGCACGAGCACGTGGATCGCCGCGACCCACGCCGGGTGCGCCAGCATGAGCCGACCGAACAACGCGAAATACACCTGGCGACTCAGCGGTCGCCAGAACAGCGGCGAGCCGCCGCCGTCTGTCAGCGGATGCGCGCCCTCCAGGAGTGCTCGTCGCAGGAATGCGAAATCGTCCGCGAACGGTTCACCCAGCGGCGTACCCGACGCGCGCAGGACGACCGGGAGTACGGCCAGCAGCAGCGCCCACGCCCAGGGATCGCGCCAGAACGAGTCTCGCTGCGGCTGAGCGGTGGTCATTCGTTCAACCGAGCCCTCCGGCTGATGCAGCGATGCGCGGGGCGTCGCGTGGCGAAGGCGGCGACGCTAACTCGTTACCAGCTAGTGTGCCGGGGCCTCCGCCACGTCGCAAGGCAGACCTCTGAGCGTGGGGCTCGGCATCCGCCACGACGAAGCGGCACCCGCCCTTAGGCGGGTGCCGTAGGCGCGACTTCGTCCGGCTCCCCCAAGCCGACCGCGATCGCGTCCTCCACGCTGCTGAACGTCTTGAACTTCAGCGACAGACCGACGACGAGGAACAGGTTGTGGATGCGTTTGTCGACGCGGGCGAGGCACATCCGGGCACCGCGCCAGCAGAATCGCGTCTGTGCGTCGTACAAGGCGCGGAGCCCGGTCGAGTTGATCCAGTCGATCGCGCCCAGGTCCACGACTGCGAATTCGTACTGCTGGTCGTCCAGCTGCTTCATGATGGCCTCGAACTCCTCGGTCTCGTTGTCGCCCACGAGCCGATGCTCGGGCCGGACCACGGCGAAGTTCTTGCCCACCCGCACCGACGTGTACTTCGGACGCTGCTTGTCCATGACGCCCCCCCTTCGTTCGCCCACGACCCGGCGTGCTCGCCAACTGCTTCGGTGGGCTCACCCGCGAGTGCAAGGTCCCCCGCTCTGGGTGAAGCTGCGCTCCGCGTGACCTCGGCTCCCGAAGGGCATGTCGTGTGCCAGCGGCCGACACGTGGTGGACCCCGGCGTGCGCACGGGTGTATCCCGCTCGGCGGGCGACCGTTAGCGAATCGGCGCCGTCAGTGCGCGGGACTGCCCGCGCACCCGGGAACGATTCGTTCGGTCCGAGGCCTCGGAGCACGCTCCGGTTTCGTGGAGTCGGGCCGCGACGCTCGCTCACTCCAGGCCGTATTCCCCGAGCTTCTTGTAGAGCGTGGATTCGCTGATCCTGAGCTTCGCAGCCTGCTCGGCGCGCGTCAGCCTGGAGTAGCGAGTGAGCGCCTCCTGCAACCACTGGCGCTCGGCCTCGGCGAGCAGCGCGGGCAGCCCGGCTTCCAGCCCCAGCTTGCCTCGGGGCGGCGACGGGCCGCCCTCGCGGGCATCGAGCAGCCGGGCGATCATGGCGGAGGTGATGGCACCGTCGGGCTCGCTCATCACGATCTGCGCGGCGAGGCGCGTGAGGTGTCGCACGTTGTGCGGCCAGGCGAAAGGCAGTTGCTCCAGGTAGTCGCACGCCTCCGGCGCAAGCTCGATCCAGCGGCCGCCGTCCTCCCGGTCGAGACAGTTGCGAAGGAGCATCGGGATGTCGGCGGCGCGCTCGCGAAGCGGTGGCACGCGGATCGTGATGTAGTCGAGGCGCGCGAACAGGTCCTGGCGGAAGCGGCCTTCTTCTGCGTCCACGGCAAGGTCGTGATTCGTGGCGGCGATGATGCGCACGTCCGCTCGCTGTTCGCGGGTATCGCCCACGCGCTCGTAGGTCTTTTCCTCGAGCAACCGCAAGAGTTTGGGCTGGATCTCGAGCGGCAGGTCCCCGACCTCGTCCAGGAACAACGTGCCGCCTTCGGCCGCCTGCACCTTGCCCACGCGATCCGAGATGGCCCCGGTGAATGCACCCCGGCAGTGACCGAACAGTTCGGACTCGACCAGTCCCCGTTCGAGCGACGGGCAGGACACCGTGATGAGCGGCCGCTTCGCGCGTGGCCCGGAGTAGTGGATCGCACGCGCCAGGATGCTCTTTCCGGTCCCTGTCTCGCCCAGCAGCAACACGGGGTGCGCCAGCGATGCGGCGCGCCGGAGCGTGCTCTCCAGTTCACGCAGGCCGGGTGCCCGCCCGACGAATCTTCCGAAAGACCAGTCATGCGTGAGCACGTCCCGGTTCGATGCCGACTCCTGCAGCAGCCTCCCTTCCGCCTGGGCCAACTGCTCGCGCTCGCGGATCACCTCGCGACCGGCCTGCAGATTCTCCAGCACGGGACCGGCAACGAGGAACATGGTGCGCAACATCACGCGGTTCTGCTCGTCGAATGTGCCGGGCGCCCTCTTCTCCAGGTGCACCAAGGCCGCGATGCGCCCGCGGGCGCGGATGGGCAGGCACAGGACTGCGGCATTGCCCAGGGCGAACACCGAACCCGTGGGGACCGCGTAGGGATAGTGCGCAGCGTTCTCCAGGAAAAGGTCTTCACCCGTTTCGAGCACGCGCGAGAACAGTTGTCGACTGAAGACGCCGACGGGTCCGTCGAAATGGCCGTCCTTGAATCCGCTCAAGACCTTGAACTCGAGCCCACCCCGCTCGCCCACCTCTACGATCACTCCGCGGTCGGCCTTGGAGCTGCGGACGGCGAATTGGAGGATCGCCCTCAGCACCGCATCGGGCTCGGCCACCTGCAGGATGACATCGCGCAACGCATAGAGAAGCGTCGCGGTGGGTTGCTCCAGATCGTTCATGGGCTGCGGCGCCCTCCGGATCTCCGGCGCGCAGTATAGGCAACGAACCGGACCTGGCCGAGGGGGCCGCCGGAGCGGCGGCCAGCGGCACGTCGAAACCGCAAGGCCACCGGGTGGATCAAGCCTCAGATCGGTCGCCCACCGCGAGGGGCATCTCGACTGTGAATACACAACCCTTGCCGGGGATGTCACGCACGGAGATCTTACCCCCATCGGCCTCGACCGCCTGACGGCTGATCGAGAGCCCCAAGCCGAGCCCCGCACGGTTGGATCCATGCTGCGCGAAAGGTCGGAACATGGCCTCGGCCGTTCCGGGCGCAAGGCCGCCGCACTCGTCTTCGACCTCGATCGCAACATGATCGCGCGTCGAGTGGGTTCGTATCGTCACGTGACCGGAAGGTTGCGTGAAGCGGAATGCGTTTTGAAGCAGGTTGGCAATCGCGGAGGAGAGGAGATGCCGGTCGACCTTGATTTCGAGTGTGCGGTCGCCGTGCTCAACCGTAAGACCCACGCCGCGCTCGGTGGCATGGATCGAAGCATCGATCTCCATCTCATCGATGAAGTCCGCCACCCGAAGCCGTTCTCGATGACGGGTTCCTGACTCGAGTCGCACCTCCGTCACGGAGCGGTCGATCAGCTCGCGTAGCGAACGGAGGCTGCGCTCGAGCACTTCGATCGTACTTCCCGTCACACCAACGCGACCGCTCTTCACGGCCTGAAACGCGAGCATGGCGGTGTTGAGGTGATTGCGGAGTTCGTGAGCAAAGAACCCTCGTCGCCTGGTTTCCGCGTCGGAGACATCGACCTCGCGCAGCCGTGAGTACTCCGTCACGGCGCCGGCGATTGCATTGTCGAGGCACGCGTTGAGCGTCTGGAAATCCCGCGTGCCTATGGGAACGAATCGATCCACGGCCAGCTCGGTGATCGCCTGGCAGAGGTCGCCGTAGTCGTGCACCACCTGCGCGATGGAAAACCCCTGCTGCAGGAGGTCGCTACCGTGCTGGGTGGCCGCAGCTCCCATGTCCCGCCCATCGATCTTGCAACGAAACACTTCCCCCAGCTGGGTGAGAAACAGGGGGATGCCGCGAGCAAGCTCGTGCGGCGTCGGGCGCGGAGCGAGTCGTCGGGCCACCTTCTCGCGTGCGCGCTTGATGATCTCTTCGCGTTCTTCTGAGATGAAATCCTGGAGCACAGAACTAACCCTCTTCGACCGACCAGTTCGCTACCGTAGACCGGAAGAAGAAAGGGCTCAATCCTGTCTGTACCCGAGGCGACCTTCGCGCATGGCATTCTCCGGGGGGGGGGATGCGTCGTCTCCAGTGAGAATCCAAGTCGAAGCGGCCGCCTGATCGTACCCAGGCGGCCGCCACGTCTGTTTCTACCTAGCGATAGATGCTCTTGAGCTTGCCCCACGTGCTCGGGCGGGTCGGCACGAGCCCGCAGTCGCTGCCGAGAATCGGTTGCGGGTTCGTGCAGCCAGGACCGAACGCAGCCGCGCGCAGGTGCGCCTGGAAGTTGGCGCCGTCATTTCGGTTCACCCTGATGCCGGAGTTGTTCTGCCCCGGCGTGGTGCAATAGGAGATCGGGAACGTGCACGCGCCGTTCGCCGGCAGCGTGTACGAGAACTTGTACGTGCCCGGGACCACCAGCGTGGCGACCAGGTTGGTGTTGCCGCTGCCGGCCGAGTTGACGCGCACGTTGATCGAGGGGCCGGTGCCCCCATTGGCGCACTCCGTCACGTTGCTGATCGTGAGTTCGTAGGTCTTGCCCGGCTCCACATCCCAGAATTGGACGGAGGACCCGGTGGGTCCCGAGACGCAGCCGCCGTCTGTCGGGACGACGCTGATGAGGCGAGCATTCGCCTGGGCGAGCGCGGGGATGCTCAGGACCGCAAGGGCGGCCAGCACGATGAGCTGACGATGCGACATGGTGAATCCTTTCCCTGGGCAAGGGCCTGAAAGAAGGGGCTGCGCGCCGCGGGCCGTCGGCACCGGGCGCGCACGCACTGAGCGAGGGGTTAGGCCCTGTTAGCGGTAGTAGGACTTGATCTCGCTCCAGGTCTTCGACATGACCGGAACCACCGAACCGGCGCAGCCCGTGACGTGGTTCGTATCGAGTGTCACCGCGCCAGTGCTCGCCAGCGCGCTTCCCGACACGATCGATGCGCCGGCGCCCATCGTGATGCTCGCGAGCGCGAGAATGTGTCCCTGGAACACGGTTGCCGCGCCGAGCGTCGCGGAGCTCCCCACCTGCCAGAACACGATGCACGGCAGCGCCGAAGCCTTGTTGATCGTCACGACCGACGAGGCGGCCGCGGTCGTGAGCGTGCTCCCGATCTGGAAGACGAACTGCGCGTTCGGGTCGTTGTTGGCGTCGAGAACGAGCGCCCCCGTCAGCTGGGCCGACGACGAGAACTTGTAGACACCCGGCAACAGCGTGAGCCCGCCGAGGTTCACACCGGTCAGGTCCTGCGTCATCGGCAGCGCTGCCGCTGCATTGTATGCAGTGGTGAGGTCAGCCTGGGCCTGAAGCGAGGAAGCGTCCCCTGAATGCATCGTGAAGGGGGGCTGCAGGACCCCGGGAAGGAAGCCCGTGAGTGCAGTACCCGGGCTCACTCCCACGTTGCCTCCATTGATGAGCGACGCGCCGGTGTTGGTCGCCGTCGAGCCGGCCAGCACCGAGAAGTCGCCCGCCGTACCCAGCACGATGGCAGCGCGTGACGTCAGGGGGAGAGCACAGAGGGCGAGGATCGCCAGAACAGTCGTAGTCGTGGTCTTCATTTCGGGACCGCCTTCGCAAGGGTGGAGGGGTAACCGGTGTGTGGCCATGGATGCGCCCACTACTGGGGACATAAGGCGAGTTCCATGCCACAACTCCATGCCCGCGAACGAACCCGTATCGCGCTGCGAGGGTGGGCGATACCCGACGCCACCTGCGATGACTCGACTCATCCGCACCGACGCCGACGGAGGTTTCTGCTCTCTCCCAAGTAAGACTTACAAGAACGAGTGCGCACCGCGTACCCCTTCGAGCGGGCGGCGCAGGCTCGCAGTCTTCCTCGGGGGCACGCCCGACACACCCCTGGGCTCGACCTCCAAGGGGGCCCGTGGAGCGCCTCGGCGGAGGGAGCCGCTCCTCGCTGCGAAGTCACGCCCGCGCTGGCACGGCGATTGTATCCATTTCGCGCCCCCGCGGAGGACTGCGCGATGCGGATGATGGCAATGGGTATCGTGGCCTTGCTGGCCAGCGGATGTGCGTCGGCCCCCATGATCGATCTCGTGCCCAGCGCGGCGGTCGCCTACCAGCCCGCGAGCGCGCGCGACGTTCGCCTGGAGTCGAGCAACGCGACCGTCGTCGCCGGCTTCGCGGGTCCGTGGCGGCAGTGGCTCGTGTTCGACATCACCGTGGTGAATCGGTCGGATTCGTTGCTCGAGGTCGCGCCGGAGCAGTTCTCGATCTCGCTCACGAGATCTCGCGGACAGAAGACCCGGGCGCTGGGGAGCTCGATCCATGCGGTCGAATCGCAACAAGCCCTCGACGTGCTCGACACTGGACAGTCGCGTGAATCCTTCCTGTGGGGTGCGCTCCTGGGCCTTGAGGGCGCGGCCATGGTGGCGAACATGGTCTGCATGATCACGGGTGTCACCGAGGAGAGCGCGGAGGATCAGCAGGCGCATGAGGAGATGGCCAACAATCTCCTGGTGCTGGCCCGGGGCACGATGGACGCGGCGACCGCGCGCATGGACGACCTGGACGATGAGC